>TARA_R110000868_G_scaffold17258_2_pt1 | contig 59091 bp, 49 predicted proteins | sample TARA_R110000868 | Tara Oceans TARA_R110000868 (sample SAMEA4397489) | marine metagenome | biome: Polar Biome; feature: [SRF] surface water layer (ENVO:00010504); material: water (ENVO:00002006), including particulate matter (ENVO:01000060) such as... | depth 5 m | reverse complement strand
TAGAGACTAGAGACTAGAGACTAGAGACTAGAGACTAGAGACTGAATTAATGTAAAGTATTAGAAGTAAACCCTAAATTATTGTCTATACTTGCAATATTGCGATGAGTACAATGAAAAAATGAATAAAAACAAGATTACAGCAGGCCGAAAGCAAGCGGGTTTTACCCTTATCGAAATGGTAGTGGTGATCGTGCTTATTGGCTTATTGGCGGCTCAGGCGCTACCGCGGTTTTTAGATGTCACCGAACAGGCAGAAATTGCCAGTTTAGAGGGCATGACGGGAGGCTTTGTCACCGGCATCAATATTGCCCGCGCCAAGTGGTTGGTGGATGGTTTTAAAGGCGGCAGCAATACCTCGCCCAGCAATAAAGTAGCTATTAACCTGGACGGCAAAATTATTTATATGAATGAGTCGGGCTGGCCCGCCAATACTGACCCCGCCAGCGACGCCTCGGAAGATAGCCAAACCGCCACCGAGTGTGTAGAGGTGTGGTTAAGCGTGATGCAAACCGCGCCAGCTATTACCACCAACCCTAACGACAGGGTCAATGCCAAATATTTTGCTTCGGTAATCGATCAAGCGGGCGGTGATGACACCGGCAACACCGCCGATATATGCCGATACGAATTAATCGTTAATGGTAAGCCCAGTGCCGTGGCCACCCATTACTTTGATTATGATTTAGCAGACGGCGAGGTGATTATCACCAAGCCCAACCTTAACTAGTATTATAATTTTTATAAGAAAGAGAGGAACACCATGAAAAAACAACAATCGGGTTTTACCCTAATCGAATTGGTAGCCGTTATTGTGTTACTAGGTATATTGGCAGTGACGGCTTTGCCGCGTTTTATTAACTTGCAGGCGGATGCTAAAGAGGCAACTTTGCAGGGTATTAAAGGCGCTATTCAAGGTGCGGATACACAAATTTTTGCTAGGGCGCTGTTAGATTCTAAAACAAGCGGTGTTGCGCAAATTGATAGTGATGCAGATAATACCCTTGATATTTATGTTACCAATGGCCATATCAATGCGTTTTCTTTAGGCTTGGGTACGCCACCAGCCATAAGCTTAGACGGTACAGCTTTGGCTCATAGCGGTGCTTGGACCACTACTGCCGATTTATCCACGCTTGTTGCGCCTACTACGGCGGGTAATGTGCCAGTTTATTTAGGTTATTCTGAGTTTTGTAAGATTACTTATACCGAATCTACAGGTGCAACTGCGCTACCTACTATTACGGTATTAGCTACTAACTGTAATTAATGAGTAGCTAATAATTCGGCTTTTAGAGTTATTAGCTTTTTGTTGGCCGCCTATGAAAAAACCAAAAGCAGCCAGCCAATCTGGCTTCACTCTCATCGAGCTCGTTTCGGTGATGGTGTTGCTAGGTGTTTTAGCCGTTGCGGCTATCCCCTCCTTTACTGGCACTAATGATTTCTCGGCTTACTCCGCGCAAGATCAAATTATTGCCGCTGCCCGTATGGCGCAACAGCGTGCTATGTACGATAGAAACCCCAGCTCTTGTTACTTTCTTGATATAAACAGTAACGTCATTTCTGTGGTGCGTTTGGCGGGGCCTGTTTTTGAAAAAATTGGCCCCACCGAAGAGTGGCGCAGTGGCATAGTGGTTGATGCCGATGTAGCCATAGTGGATACGCGAATATTTTTTGATGGCTTGGGCAATGCTCTCGATGGCTGCCCTTCGGTGGGTACGCAATTTTCCCTTGAACAAAAAATAAACATAGCAGCTATGGGCTTAGCGGTTTGTGTCAATCCGGTAGGGTATGTACATGCCTGTTAATGCGCGCCGCGCTAAGCGCGAGAGAGGTTTTACCCTTATAGAGGTGATTGCTTCTATGGTAGTTACCGCTTTAGCATTTACTGCCTTGGCTAACTTCTTCTTTAATCAAGCCCCGCGTGCCATAGAGCCTATATTTCAAACCCGCGCTGCCAAATTAGGTGAGGCTTTGGTGGATGAAATTTTGGGCCGTCCCTTTGATGAAAATACCCCCGTGGGTGGTGTGCCCGCCTGCGGAGATAGCGGGCCGCAGGCTTGTACTGATCGATTGCTTATGGGATTAGATGGTGAGTCTAGCCGTGATTTATTTGATGATGTGGATGACTATGACTCCTATTGCAACGATACAACCCCCTTTGATATAGAAGATGCCTTAGGAAACGAAACGGCTGACCCCGGTAATGCCCTAGAAGATTTTGGCCGTTTTAAAATGAGTATTTGCGTAGGTTACGATGGCAGCTATGATGGCACGCTGAATGAACCGGGTAATCTCGAGCGCAAGGCCAAATTAATTATCGTTAAGGTATTCCCTCCCGGCGTGTCTGGCACAACAGGCACAGCCATTACCTTTAAAGTGTATAAGGGGAATTTTTAAATGATCCCCGCTATAAAAAAAGCGAAGGGTTTTACCTTAGTCGAATTAGTCTCAGTGATTGTATTGCTAGGTTTACTCTCGGCCGGGGCGACCATATTTATAGGCGATAGCGTACGTATTTATAACGACAGCACACGCCGCGCTGAATTAACCCAGCAGGGTCGCTTTGCGGTAGAGAGGGTGAGCCGTGAACTACGCAACGCCTTACCCGGCAGTATACGGGTAAAAGATGAGTGCATAGAGTTTGCCCCTATCGCTGCCGCCTCCTCTTATCTGAATTTTGTGGCCGATGGTCACTATGCCCAGCTACAGGCTGCGGGTTTTACCTATACTCTAGGCTCTAACCAGCGAGTAGCGGTGCATAGCATAGAAAACAAAGATGTTTATCAATATAACCGTAAAGCGGTAGTGGATTTGGGTTCAGTAGCGGGAGCTGATACCGATTTACAGCGGCAAGTTAACTTTACTAATTTCACGCCGCCCGGCCATAAGTTTCGCAGCGAGTCTAATTCTAAGCGTTTTTATATAATCAACGAACCGGTAAGTTTTTGTGTGCGCAATAATGAATTAGTACGCCACGATGGCTACGGCTGGCTACAAAACCAAGCCACCGATGTTGCTACGCTAGGTGCGGATTTTCCTTTGGCGGTGGATATACAGCTAGGCGATTCCGGTGCCGTTACGCCGTTTACTTACACCCTCGGAGTGTTAGCCAGAAGCGCCGTGGTGCATATAGACTTTCGTTTTAGCAATGCCCAGGCTAACAATGAATGGGTGCGCTTTAGCCATGAAGTGTTTGTGAGGAATGTGCCGTGAATACTATTCGTTTTTATCTTATTTTAATTATTTTGGTTTTAGTGAAACCAGTTGTTGTTTATGCGGATGCTTGTGAGGATGTATTTCCTTCGGCACAAAACCCAAACGCCAGCTCTTCTTTGTTGCCCTTGGTTTCAGGAGGTTCTAATTACAGCGTGGGCAAGAACACTACACTCGTTATCGCTGCCGGACAAAACCATGTTTATAATGATTTTGAAGCGGACAAAAATTTTACATTAAATGTGTCTGGTACAGGTACTGCGCGCTTGCATATTGAGGGTGATCTGGTGCTTGCAGGGGGGGCCGCGATAAACGCTAATGGCAATCCTGAAGATTTAGTGATTTATGTTAATGGTAATGTTGTTATTGATAAGAACGCAGATATTAATGCGTTAATCTGGGCTAGCGGTAATATCGATATAGACAAAAATGGTTCTACTAACGGCGCGCTAAGTGCAAATGGCAGTATTAATATAGGTAAAAATAGCTCTGCTACCTATGACGCAGCAGCTGTTGCCGCTGCAGATTTTGCTGGTATGTGTGGTGCCGGGCCTGAGATAAGCATTGCTGACGCTGATCCTGTTAAAGCCGGACAAGATGCTATTTTTGTGGTTAGCCTTAACACTGCGTCTGGGAGCGCTGTAACCGTTGATTATATAACTGTAAATGGTTCAGCTGTAGCAGGAACAGATTACACAAGTACATCAGGCACGTTAACGATTACTGCAGGCAATACAACGGCTAATATTACAGTCTCAACTAACACTACCGGTAGTGGTGGTTTTCAAGTTCAATTAAGTAATGCAAGTGGTACGGTTATTACAGCCGCAACAGCGCAGGGCAGTATATACGCCCTACCAGTGGCGCAATATCAATTTGAAGAGCTCTGGAACGGCACAGCAGGCGAAGTTAAAGATAGCAGTGGTAATGGCCTACATGGACAGGCTATAAGCGGAGCCAATAGCTCCAATGCTACCCCCCCCGATTCAGCCATTAGCGGCGACCCTGGCACCTGTCGTTTTGGCGATTTTGATGGCAGCAACGAGTATGTGTCTATCCCCGATAATGCCCTGCTCGATATTAGCAGCGAGCTAACTGTTGCGGTATGGATATATCCGCGCGCTTTACCCAGTTCAGGTTTAGATACAATTTTATCGAAAGATGAAAATTACGAATTCCACCTAACTACTAGCGGCCAAATAAATTGGTGGTGGAATGATAGTACGGGCACCACTAGAGAAATTTTTACTAGCGGCACAGCGCTAAGTTTAAACACTTGGTATCACGTGGCCATTAGCTACCGCAGTGGTAGCCAAAAAATTTATATAGATGGTGTAGAGCGCGGCTCTGCCAGCCATAGTGGTAATTTAATAGTCAATAATGATCCCTTATTAATAGCTACCGATTTAGGTTATGTGGGGCCACGAAACTTTAACGGCCTAATAGATGAAGTAAATATATTTAATGCAAGCTACAGCCAAACGGGTATAAATTATCTTCGTCAGCAAACGCATCCTTGTGTCGCCGTACCAACGGTTAGCCACTACGCAATTTCTCACAGCGGTACCAGCGTCACATGTCAAGCAGTCGATGTTACTGTCACTGCCCACGACGTATCACATAATACGGTTGCCCCGGGCAGTGGCACCCAAATTAACTTGGCAACCAGCACCGGCGCCGGTGATTGGCAAAGTGTGGTTAGCGGCAATGGCAGTTTAGCAAACGGTACGGTTAATGATGGCACCGGTAGTTATACCTTTGTCGACAGCGCAGAGACGCAAGCGGTGCTTAGTTTTACTCACCGCAGTGTTGGCCCGGTTAATTTTAATATAAGTAGCCCAGCAGAGCATGCCACAGAAGATGCTAATTTAGTGATGGCTGAGTCGGGCTTTATTTTTCTAAACGCTAGTGATGGTAACACCACCATACCCACACAAATTGCCGGTAAACCTTCCAGTATTAACCCTGATGGAAAAACTTTATCGGTGCAGGCGGTAAGAGCCAGCGATAACGACCCTGCTTTTTGTGTAGCGATGTTTGCCAGTGGCACTACGGTGGATGTTGATTTGGCTGCCGAGTGCGTCAACCCAAATAGCTGTGCAGGTTTGTCGTATAACTTGGTCAACGGGAACACGGCTACCGGTATTTCCACAGTGGCTGACGATGGCTTAAGTGGTGGTGCTAGCAGCTATACCAGCGTGCCATTATTATTTGGTGCTGATGGCCGTGCTGATTTTGTGATGAATTATGGCGATGCGGGGGAGATGCAGTTAAACGCTCGCTATAATTTACCCTTGGAAGATGGAAGCTCTTCTGGGATTTATATGGTGGGGGAGAGCAATGCATTTGTGTTAAGACCTTTTGGTTTTGATATCGATTTGGATAGCGATTTAAGCACGACGGCTTTTGAGCCGGATAGGCAGCTTAATGGTACTGCTGGTAGCTCTTATGCTTCAAATGCGACCAGTACGTCTTATTATGCTAAAGCCGGAGATGATTTTCAGGTGCGTATACGCGCAGTGCAGTGGCAGGCTACGGACGATACTGATAACAACGGTATACCTGATGCCGGCGTCAATCTTACTGACAATACAACCACTGAAAACTTTAGCAATACAGAAACCGTCACATTAACCCCTGTTTTTATCGATCCTACTGGCTGGCAGGACGGTAGTTTAAATAATGCAGCGGGTATGAGTTTGACGAATGGTGAATTAGTTCAAACGATTTCATGGACCGAGGTAGGTATTGCTAATTTTACCGCGACGTTAGAGAGCGGTAGTTATTTGTTATCCGGTAGCAGTGTCACTGGCGTAGTTGAAAACGTTGGTCGCTTCACCCCTCATCACTTTATCGTGGATACAGACGCCATATTGCCAAGTGGCAGTGATTACTCCTATTTAGGACAGCCGTTTATTGCGCAATACGAAATCCATGCGGTAAATGCCAATGGTGATGTTACGAAAAATTATACTGGGGCCTATAACAAACTAAATATTGATAGTGATATAAGCTATGGCGCAGTAGATGATGTCGGCGTCTCTTTAAACTCACGGTTAACACCGTCAGCGATTATTGCCACCATGGCTGACGGTAAATCGGGTGTGATTAGTGTGCCCCTAACCATTGCGCGCAATGCCAGTGCCGTTGATGACCCTTTCAATGATGTGGTAGTGGGTTTGCTGATTACGGATAGCGATGGGGTTAGCCAGTTACCTACAGCCTTGGATATAGATACCACAGCACCCACTGGCGTCGATCATCAGCAATTGGGTAGTACGGCTATGGATTTATACTACGGCCGTGTTTATATACCGCCCGCCTACGGCCCCGAAACGCCTGCAGGTAGCTTGGACCTACCTTTTGAGCTGCAGTATTGGGATGGCACGGCCTTTGTGACTAACACTAATGATAGTGACAGCCGGTACGATGCTTGGACTTATACTTGTGATGACCCTGACCCGCCTACTGCGGATACCTTAGAGTGTTATGTTGATGCGCCGCTCATTATTCCCGGTGCGCCCGCTACGGTGAGTGGAGGCCTGCCTGACAGCGCCAAGCACATCACTATTACTAGGCCGGGTGCAGGTAATACCGGCAGTTTAGAGTTTACTCTCACAGTCGATAGTTGGTTGCAATACGACTGGGATGCCGACGGTACTTTTACCGATAACCCTAGCGCCCGCGTTACTTTTGGTTCTTATCGTGGCCATGACAAAATTATTTACTGGCGCGAGACTGAGTGATGAGTAACAAAAAATCACAACAGGGTATATCACTTATTATTGTGGTATTTATTTTAGTGGCACTTAGCATTTTAGCGGCGGCCATGGTGCAGGTGCTTACCGCCAGTAGTGCGTCGGTGGCGCGTGAGGTATTATCGGCACGCGCTTTTATGGCTGCTGAAAGTGGTGCTCAGCGGATGTTAAATGATATTAGCACTACGGATAAGAATGCCTGTGCAGCTGTTAATAATACTGCATATCCTTTTAGTTTTACATTCTCGGCTCTAGAAGGTTGCGGTGCAGTTGAGGGTGAATGCATTTTTAGAGAGATTGCTGGCGATATTTATTATACGATTACCAGCGAGGGCGTTTGCGGCCCGGCGATTGAGCAGGCATTTCGCAGCATAGAAGTACAAGCTAAAAACCTATAAAAACAATAAACAATAAAAACGAGGATGTATTATGTGGTGGTTGTTATGTGCAGTATTGGCCGCAGCAGTATTTTTTACGCTTAATAATAAAAAAGCCCTTAAAACTCCCGTTACAAGAAGTCAAAAATCACCCAAGCGTGCAGGAGTTAGCCCCGCCGAAAAAGCCCCGGCTAACCCGTATCATGCCATTAGTGTGTGTTGCGAGGAGCATGCCTGTGCGGCGGCAATGGCTAATCAGAGCAAGCGTTACTTGGTGGGGGATGTGCCCTCGCTGCCTTTGGAGGGTTGTTCGGTTGCGCGATGTGCATGCCGTTATCAACATCACGATGACAGGCGCGAGCAAGAGTTGGATAGGCGTTTAAACTTTGGCCTTAGTCAGCAAATGCACGATGATGACCGTCGCGAGCGCTGCGAGCGTCGCAAAAAATAATGCTAGCTGTTAAAAGCGGTAGCTGACGCCTAAGTAGTACACATCAATTTTTTGTTGTTGGCTATCTCTAAAAATATAGCCATTTTTGGCGGTGATAATATCGGTGTCGTGGTAATAGCGCTCCCAGCCTAAACGAAAGCGCAGCTTTTCAAGTTGTGGCGCGCTATAGCTAAGCCCAGCCCCCAGCCCCCGTCAGCCAAGCGCCATCGCTTTCGTCATCATCACCTTCTATTAAGTTGGTGTTAAGGTTGATGTAGTGATACTCCTGATAAACACTCACCAAGCCCAGTCCTAGTTGGCCATAAACCGCTAAGCCAAAATCGCTGGGGTACTGGGCGATCACAGAAAACATTAACGCGCTAAAGGTGGTGTCTATATCGACTTGGGTATTTTTGGCTTCATGTTCACCTAAGCTGGTCAGTGCGGCTTCGGTCATGAAGTAGCGGTTAAATTGATAGCCGCCGTATAAACGTGTGAGATTGTGGCTTTTACTCACTCGCAACTGCTCGAATAACTCGCCATCATCATAGTCGCTAGAGCCAAAAGCCAAACCTGCATAAGCCCCTTTGTGGGGGGTAGTGCGGGTGTTGCTTGGCTCGGCGGCTAGAGTGGTGTTAGTTAAGGCAGTGCAAAGCACTAGGGGCAGTAGGGCATTTTTCATGTGACCACCTATGGGCAATAGGGTGAAATGATGCGTGTAGTATAGCTACTGTTAGCTTGCTTGCCTGTTAGCTCATGTTTAATTCCTGCATTTTTCGGGTAAGGGTGTTGCGCCCCCAGCCTAGTAGTTTTGCCGCTTCTTGTTTTTTGCCCTTGCTGTGGTTTAGCGCTGCAGTAATCATTAAGGTTTCAACCTCGGGCAGTACGAGCTTGAGTATGTCGTGCTGGCCGGATGTTAGCGCTTGCTGTGCCCATAGACTAAGGCTTTGCTGCCAACTACTAGTAACTGCTGTGTGGCTGTTTAGGCGGTTGGGGCTGGTTAGTTCGGGGGGCAGGTCGCTAAGATATATTTCATTACTGGCGGCCATTACCGTAATCCAGCGGCAGGTGTTTTCTAGTTGTCGCACATTGCCCGGCCAATCCAGTGAACATAAAAACTGTTCGGCTTGCGGGCTGAGTGTTTTGGTTTCACTGTTTAGTTCTTTGGCGGCCTGTTGTAAAAAATGTGTGATCAGTTGCGGTAAGTCTTCACGCCTTTCACTGAGGCGCGGCAGGTGTATACGTATCACGTTAAGGCGGTGAAACAAATCTTCGCGAAATTTTCCTGCGGCGACTAGCTGCTCCAAGTTTTGGTGGGTGGCGGCAATAATACGTACATCCACTTGTATAGGAATGTGGCCACCTACCCGGTAAAAAATCCCATCGGCTAATACCCGCAATAAACGGGTTTGGGTATCGGCGGGCATGTCGCCTATTTCATCTAAAAATAAGGTGCCGTTATTGGCTTGTTCAAAGCGCCCCTGGCGCATGGAATTGGCGCCGGTAAATGCGCCTTTTTCGTGGCCGAATAATTCCGACTCCATTAAGTCTTTGGGTATGGCGGCCATGTTGAGGGCGATAAAGTTTTTTTGCGTGCGCGGGCTGTGGATGTGCAAGGCGTGGGCCACCAGTTCTTTACCGGTGCCCGACTCGCCGTTAATGAGAACGGTGATATTAGATTGTGACAAGCGCCCTATGGCTCTAAATACTTCTTGCATGGCGGGGGCTGCGCCGATAATTTTACTGCTGCCACTGTTCTTGGCGACTGCCGGTGGCTGGCTGTGTTGCTGGGCGTGAATAAGAGCACGTTGAGTGACGGCCACGGCATCGTCTACATCAAAGGGTTTGGGTAGGTATTCAAAGGCACCGCTTTGGTAAGAGCTAACTGCGCTGTCTAGATCGGAATGGGCGGTAGTGATAATCACCGGTAAGTGAGGGTGGCTGCTGCTGAGTTGATCCAGCAGGGCTATGCCGTCTAAGCCGGGCATGCGTATGTCGCTAATAATGGCTTGGGGTTGTTGCTGTTTGAGTTGCTGTAGTAAATCTTCTGCGCAGCTAAAACATTGGGTGCTGATGTCAGCTTGGTTAAGGGCTTTTTCTAATACCCAGCGTATAGAGCGGTCGTCATCCACTACCCAAACGGTGCTGGCGTCATTCATGCGTAGTCCTTGTTGTTGTTATTGCTATTGCGGCTCTGGGTTATGGGGATGTATAAAGAAAAAAGTGTTTCACCGGCTCGGCTATGACATTCAATTAAGCCTTTGTGTTGGTTGATAATATTTTGCGCTAGCGATAAGCCTAAACCTGTGCCGCTAGCTTGGCCGCTGACCATGGGCAAAAAAATGCGGCTGAGTAGTGGCTCTTCTATGCCGGGGCCGTTATCGATAATTTCTACATGGCAGACTAGGCGATGGCGATGGCTGCCTATAGTAAATTGGCGCAGCACCCGTGTTTTAAAAATAATTTGCGGCTGTGGTTTTTGATCTGCTTGTAGTTCTGGATCTGGTTGCGGCTCTGCTGGTGTTATGGCTTGGCGTTGCAGGGCTTGCATGGCGTTGCGGGCGACATTAAGCACGGCTTGGATGAGCTGTTCTTTGTCGCCGGTAATGTCGGGGGTGCTGGGGTCGTAGTCGCGCAGTAAGGTGATTTGTTGATTGGTTTCAGCATCGATTAACTGTTTTACGTGCTCTAAAATCTCGTGAATATTAATGGCCTGTAAATTGGGCAAGGCGTTGGAGCCCAGCATGCGATCTACCAAATTACTGAGCCGGTCGGCTTCATCAATAATAATAGTGGTGTAATCCTGTAATTCATTATTGGGTAATTGCTTGGCCAGTAGTTGTGCCGCGCCACGCAGGCCACCTAGAGGATTTTTGATTTCGTGGGCCATGCCTTTCACTAAGGTGTGGGCGTTTTCCTGCGCTGCCAGCAAGGCCTCTTCGCGGTTGATACGCAGTACTAAGTCCAACGGTTGTAACTCGACGATAAGTGCGCTGACCTGATCTTGTTCGTAAGTGGGGGTGACTACGCAGTCCACTGTAATCAGGCTGCGGTTATTGAGCTGCAGCTTGGCTTCGCGCTTGGTAAAGGTGCTGTAGCTGCGCATGGCATGCAACAGGCCATTATCGCTGGGGTCCAGTTCGGTAAATAAGCTATCGATGGCCTCACCTATCACTCGGCGGCCGCTAATCTCCAGCAGTGCTTCGGCGGCGGTATTAATATAATTGACGGACAAATCGGGGCGCACCACCACGATGGCGGTTTTGAGATTATCGAGAATATTAATGTTTAGCTGCGATGCCGACATAGTCTTGGATACTTGTAGGGGTGACAGGTGGTTGTGGTAATACCTAACGCTATTTTGAAATAGACAACCTTGCAATATTCAATCCAGCTTGTTGCCAGCGGCGCAGGGCACGGGTTTAGTGCTGCTCTGTGCTATGCGGGGCAGATGCTAATAGGCAGTATAAATCATAACGCACTAAAGTGGTGCGTTATGATTGGGTTGCGCATGGAGCTGGACGTGTGGAGGGGCGACTCAGGGTGCAGAGCGGCTATTTCTACCGGGGTTGAGTAGGCTGGGGCGCTGGGCGGTAAGATTTACCGGGGCACTGCTGATCAGCACATTCCCTTTTTGGTCGACTATGGTGGCGCTAAGGCTGTGCTCGCCGCGCTCTATGCTAGCGACTTGGCGGCTTAAGCCGCGGCCAGCGCTATGCAGTTGGCCGTTTATAAATAGCTGAATTTTGTGGCCTTGCAGCAGCTTGGGTTGCACGCTAAGGCTAACGTTAAAGGGGGCCAAGCCGTTACCTATATGGCTGCCATCGCGGGGGCTGGTAATGGCAAAGTTGCGGTAGATCGCATCGGGTTTTTGCGGCTTAGTGCTGGGTCGAACAGGGGCTACGGTTACGGGCTTAACGGTGTTGGTTTGTTTGATCTCCACTGGCTGGGCGTCAGGTTGGGGCTGATCGCTAAACTGGGGATTGCCGTGTTCGTCTATAGTTTTATACACCTCGGCGTAGCCCTGGTTGCACAGTGCTAGGCCGGTAATCAATAGGCAAGCGGTCAATAGGCGGTGGCGTAGGTTGGTGTGCATGGCGGCTCTCTTCATTAATAGGTAATTAACACTTACTAGTAGCATAGCGTTATAGACTCGCTAGTGCTGTATTTGTTCATAGTGCTTATGGCTCGCTGTGGCGGTTGTTGTGGTGTAGTTGTGGTGTGGCTGCGAGTAAAGCAAAAGTCTGTGTCAGGGTGGTGCGTCATTAGAGTGAAGCATAAGGCAAAAAAAAGCCCGCACCATGATGGCGCGGGCTTTAGCTTAGCACTTAACAGCAGTGATTAGCAGCTGTAGTACATGGCGAACTCAACGGGGTGAGTCGTCATGTTTAAGCGCTGTATCTCTTCTTTCTTCAGCTTTATGTAAGCGTCGATCATGTCGTTGTCCATAACGCCGCCAGCGGTTAAGAATTCACGGTCTACATCTAAGGCTTCTAGCGCTTGCTCTAGGCTAGAGGCAACCGTTGGGATTTCAGCGGCTTCTTCTGGCGGTAGGTCGTATAAGTCTTTATCGGCTGCATCGCCAGGGTGTATTTTGTTTTGGATGCCGTCTAGCGCCGCCATTAACAATGCGGTGAAGCATAAGTAAGGGTTGGCCGCGGGGTCGGGGAAGCGCGCTTCTATACGACGGGCCTTAGGATTGGGTACATAAGGAATGCGTATAGAGGCCGAGCGGTTACGTGCCGAATAGGCCAGCATAACAGGGGCTTCAAAACCGGGAACCAAACGCTTGTAAGAGTTGGTTGCCGGGTTGGCAAAGGCGTTAATGGCGCGGGCGTGCTTGATAATGCCGCCTATGCAGAATAAAGCTTCTTCTGACATACCTGCGTAGGCATCACCAGACATTAGGTTTTTACCGTCTTTGGATAAAGACATGTGTACGTGCATGCCAGAGCCGTTATCGCCCACTACTGGCTTAGGCATAAAGGTAGCCGTTTTGCCGTAGGCGTGCGCCACATTGTGTACACAGTATTTTAAAATTTGAACTTCATCGGCTTTAGGCACGATGCTGTTTGGGCCTACGCCTATCTCACATTGGCCAGCGGTGCCGACTTCGTGGTGATGTACTTCTATGGTTAGGCCCATGGCCTCCATAGCGTTACACATGGCGCCACGTAGGTCGTGTAAAGAGTCGACCGGAGGCACTGGGAAATAGCCGCCTTTAACACCTGGGCGGTGGCCAGTGTTGCCATCGGTGAAGGTTTTGTTAGAGGACCAGGCAGCTTCTTCAGAGTTGATTTCAAAGCCTACACCAGACATTTCGGTATGCCATTTAACGTCGTCAAAAACGAAAAACTCAGGCTCTGGGCCAAATAGGGCTGCATCGGCAATGCCGGTAGCGCGCATATAGGCTTCGGCACGTTCAGCGATAGAGCGAGGGTCGCGGCTGTAGCCTTGACCGGTAGTGGGCTCAACAATATTGCAACGCAAGTTTAGGGTGACGTCGTCGGTGAAAGGGTCGATAACGGCGGTAGAGTCGTCAGGCATTAAAATCATGTCTGAGTCGTTAATACCTTTCCAGCCGCCTATAGAGGATCCGTCAAACATTTTGCCTTCTTCGAAAAAGCCTTCGTCTACTTCTGAAGCGGGTATGGTGACGTGATGCTCTTTACCGTTGGTGTCGGTAAAGCGCAAGTCTACCCAGCGTACATCGTTGTCTTTAATTAGGTTCAGAGTGTTCTCTGACATGTTGAGCTTCCTCTCTATAAGGTTGTTAATTAACTATGGTTTACAACTATAGCTGTAGTCGTTTCGATTGCGAGTGAGTATATAGGGTTTTGCCGTGGCTTACCTCAGCTCCCTGCCATCGAGCTATGTTCAGACTATAGCTTGCTATTAGCAATCGCTATGCCAGCTTGTGCTGCCTGCTAACCAACTGATTAATAAGGAGATTATTTTACCCCCACATTTCGTGATAGTTGCATGCGCACCATTATGGTGCGGTTGCGCCTGATATTGGTGCGCTTTGTGTGAAGAGGTTTTGGGATCTTTCTAGCAAGGGTCTAGGCCGCTAAGCGTTTTGTTGTGGGCTAAACTGGGTATAATTGCCGGCCATTTTTTATCCCCCTGACAGGGCTAGTGACATTATGAAGTTTATCGTTAAGTTTTTCCCCGAGATTACGATTAAGAGCAAGCCGGTGCGCAAGCAGTTTGTGAAGAACCTTAGCGATAACCTTAAAAAGTTACTAGGCCCGTTGCATGAGTCGGTGCGTATACAAAAAGACTGGGATAAGCTGGTGGTGCACTGCAGCTCTAATGATGAGCAGCTGCGCGGGCAGATGATAGATACCTTGGCTTGCACCCCCGGCATTGCCTACTTCTTGGATGTGGTGGAATTCCCCTTGGGGGATATGCAGGATGTGTATGAAAAAACGCAGCAGATTTGGGGTGAGCGGCTAACGGGCAAGACTTTTGTGGTGCGCTGTAAGCGGGCGGGCAAGCACGATTTTAACTCCACTGATTTAGAGCGTTATGTGGGCGGCGGCTTGTTGCAGCACACCGCGGCGGCAGGGGTAAGGCTGCGCGACCCCGATGTAACGGTTAACTTAGAGGTGCGCGACGATAAACTCTATGTGGTCAACGACAAGCACGCCGGTCTGGGAGGCTTTCCACTAGGCAGCATAGACCCGGTACTGAGTTTGATTTCTGGCGGTTTCGACTCTACGGTTTCAACCTACCTCACCATGAAGCGCGGAATGCGTACCCATTTTTGTTTTTTCAATTTAGGTGGCCGCGATCACGAAATAGGGGTGAAAGAAGTTGCCCTGTATTTGTGGCTGAAGTATGGCTCCACTTCGCGGGTGCGTTTTGTAACCGTGCCTTTTGAGGGGGTGGTATCAGAAATTTTACAAAACATAGATGATTCGCAAATGGGCGTGGTGTTAAAGCGCATGATGCTACGCGCGGGCACCAAAGTGGCTGAGTCTTTAAACGTGCAGGCTCTCGTTACTGGCGACAGTGTTGCGCAGGTTTCCAGCCAAACCCTGACCAACCTAACGGTGGTGGATGCTGCTACCGATATGTTGGTGCTGCGGCCGCTAATTACCATGGACAAGGGCGATATTATCGATCTCTCTAGAAAAATTGGCACTGAGCCTTTTGCCGCTGTGATGCCCGAGTACTGCGGCGTTATTTCGGTGAAGCCCACCACTAGAGCCAAGATGGATAGGATAGTTAATCAGGAAGAAAAGTTTAACTTTGATTTAATTGATGAGGCTGTGGCCAATGCCCAGTTCGTCAATATCGATAAAATTGATCTCGCTGAAATGGCTAGCACTGAGGTAGAGGTACTAAACGTACCTATACAAGACGGTATTATTATTGATGTGCGCCACCCCAGCGAAGAAGAGCGCAAACCTTTAAAAATTAATAATGTGACAGTAGAAAAAATACCTTTCTATGAATTGCACGGCAAGTTTGCCGAGCTGGATAAAAGCAAAGTGTATTTATTGTATTGTGATAAGGGCGTGATGAGCCGCCTGCATGCCTCACACCTAGTGGAGCAAGGCTATAGCAATGTTAAGGTGTATCGCCCGCTGTAGTTCTAGCTGCCGGTTATAGCAAGCAAATAAATCGTTAAACTCTCTCAGCCTGATGGGGCTGAGGGAGTTTTTTTATGGGTAGTTGTTTTACGCTATGGGCGTTGGCTATTGTCGACCAACCCTTAAAGCCCAAGGGCGGGACTGCTCATATTGATATTGGAGATTTTTAGCTTATCGCTGTCAGGGGCGGTTTCATCGTGCACTAGGGTGATGGTTAGCTCGGCGTGGCCGCGGCTGTATTGAACTATGCCGCTATAACTGATGTAACGGGTGCCTAGCAGGCTTAGGGCGCTGGCTAGGCGTGAAAAATGCAGCTCTTCTATGCGCTCAAATTGGCCTAGCGGGCGGTAAAGGTCTAACACATTGCTAAGCTGCTGAGGGCTGACCACACTTTTGGCGGCGCTGGAAAGGTGTTGGCTAAGGTCGGCCGCCTGCCAGCTGTCTATATCCTGCAGCATGGCGCTGATTTGATCAGGGGCTGAGGCCTGATAGTGGGCCTCTTGTCTATCAGTGTAAACAAATAGCCCAGCCACTATGGCTAAAAAGCTAATAATTACTAGGCGTATGAGTACGGGCTTAGACATGTTGAGCTCTGCTTTATAAATAGTAATAAGAAGGGGTTGCGCACTATTCTAACGGCAATTGTAGCGCTACAGAAGTGCTGCGCGGAGGCTAAGCGCTATAAATTAATGCGTTGCCGGCAGCGATTGATGAATAAATACTATCTGTTAACCGGCTTTCGTGTATAATTTGCGCCCTTTTTGACCAGCTTTAGGTACCCTCTTGTGATTGAGAATCTACGTAATATCGCCATTATTGCCCACGTTGACCACGGTAAAACTACCTTGGTTGATAAGTTATTAAGCCAATCGGGCACAGTGGCTCGCCGTGATGAAGGCACTGAACGCCTCATGGACTCAAACGATCAGGAGAAAGAGCGTGGTATCACCATCCTGGCTAAGAACACCGCCATTGAGTGGAAAGACTACCGCATCAACATCGTCGATACCCCCGGGCACGCCGACTTTGGTGGCGAAGTAGAGCGCGTACTCTCTATGGTCGATTCGGTATTACTATTGGTAGACGCGGTAGATGGCCCCATGCCACAAACCCGCTTTGTTACCTCTAAAGCTTTCGAGCAAGGCCTGCGTCCCATTGTTGTTATCAACAAAATCGATAGACCCGGTGCTCGCCCTGATTGGGTTATGGATCAAGTATTTGATTTGTTTGACTCTTTAGGCGCCACCGATGAACAGTTAGACTTTCCTGTTATTTACACTTCAGCCATTAATGGTATTGCCGGTACCGACCCGGAAGCTATGGCTGAAGATATGACGCCTTTATATGAAATGATTGCCGAGCAAGTACCTGCGCCACAGGTAGACCCTGACGGTGCATTTCAAATGCAGATATCTGCTCTAGCCTATGACAGCTATTTAGGCGTTATCGGTGTGGGCCGTATTACCCGCGGTAAGTTAAAGCCTAACCAGCAAGTGACTGTTAAGAGCGCCAATGGCGACGAGCGTAGAGGTAAAGTTTTAAACGTAAAAGGTTACTTAGGCCTTGAGCAAGTAGAAACCCAAGAAGCCACTGCTGGCGATATCGTTTGTATTAACGGTATCGATGGCTTGAGTATTTCAGACACCTTGTGTGACCCTGATCTGGTTGAGGCATTACCTGCGTTAAGCGTGGATGAGCCTACCGTTAGCATGAACTTTATTGTTAACAACTCACCTTTCGCCGGTAAAGAAGGTAAGTTTGTTACTACCCGTAATATTAAAGACAGGCTAGACCAAGAGTTAATTCACAACGTAGCCTTGCGGGTATCGGCTGGCGACACCCCTGATAAGTTTGTGGTATCGGGTCGTGGTGAATTGCATTTGTCGGTATTAATAGAAACCATGCGCCGCGAAGGTTTTGAATTTGCTGTTTCTCGTCCTGAAGTTGTGCAAAAAGAAGTGGATGGCGAAATCTTAGAGCCTTACGAGCAAGTGGTTATCGATGTTGAAGAACAGCATCAAGGTGCCATCATGGAAGAACTGGGCTTGCGTAAAGCCGAGATGACTAACATGGAGCCCGACGGCAAAGGTCGCGTACGCTTAGAGTTTATTATGCCTTCGCGTGGCTTAATTGGTTTCCGTGGTGCGTTTTTAACCATGACATCGGGTTCAGGCATCATGACCGGTATCTTCGATCATTACGGCCCGGTTAAAATTGGTGATGTAGGTAAGCGTCAAAATGGCGTATTAGTCAGCATGGTTAAAGGTAAGACAGCGGCTTTTGCCTTGTTTAACCTACAGAGCCGTGGGCGTTTATTCTTAGGGCATGCGGTAGAAGTTTATGAAGGCCAAATTGTCGGTATTCATTCTCGCGACAACGATTTAGCGGTTAACCCCATAAAAGGTAAGCAGCTGACTAACGTACGTGCCTCAGGTACTGACGAAGCCTTAACGCTAGTGCCGCCCATTAAGCACACCTTAGAGCAGGCGTTAGAATTCATCGAGGATGATGAGTTGGTAGAAGTTACTCCTAAAAGCATACGCATACGCAAAAAATTATTGACGGAAAATGAGCGTAAGCGCGCCAAATAACCAAAAGGGCAATTTGCTTATTTGATAGTGCAATTGGTGCTAAGTTAACGCTTGCTTGGCACCAGCACAGTCACTATGCTCCTTCCTATAGTGTGATGTCTGTCACACTTTGCAGAAGTGTTAGTGTGTAAAGCCGTCAGGAGATGGCTGATAAAAATTATAAATGGACGCCTGTTAGCGGTAAAAGGCCCCCCAGAACATAGAGGTTTTGAGGTGACAGTACATAAATTTAGCCCCCTATCGACAGCCGATGAGGACAAGCAGCGCGCTGCTACCAGTCCTTATCACTTATCCCGTTATCTGCGGCGCCCTAGCGCTAGCTATGGTTCTGAGCCCGGTTTTAGCAACTGGAGCCTCAAGGTAGATCAGCAGCGCCATCTAGCCGTTATCTTATTGGCTGGCATGGCTATTTACTGTGGCTTTTTATCCTTCGAGTTATTAATGGCTGGCCGTACCTTGGCCGGTGTCGGCTTATTGGTATTAATGGCCTTGCATGTCGTGGTAGTCCGTAGGCATGCGGATTCGGTATTGAACTGGCCTTCGCAATTGATAGTGGCTATAGCCATACTCAGTTTATATGTCTATTTGCTGCTGAAGGGCGGTGACTTGCAGGGCGATGTGCTGTGGGCTTTAACCATGGCGCCTACCTTTTTCTTTTTATTAGGGCATTTTTGGGGCGGGCTGTGCTTTGCTGTGGCGTTAGCCGCGAGCATAGTGGTGTTTTTTGCCCCCTCCACTGTCTCTATGTTTATTGCTGCGCCTTTGATAGCCGGCGAGTATATTGCCAAGGAGCGTTTCTTAGGTATTTTTATGCTGCTGGGTATGTATAGCTTTTTGCTGGAGTACGACCGCAGCCGAGTTATAGGCTCGCTATTATCCAGCCGCGACCGCCTGCGTATACAGGCCAGCACCGATGAGCTAACCGGCCTAGCCAATCGCCACCATATGCGTGAGTGTCTGTCGCAGCAAGAGCGTCGTAGCCAGCAACGGCAAGAACGCTACGGTTTAATACTGGCTGATATCGATCGCTTTAAGCAAGTTAACGACCAGTTTGGCCATGATTGTGGCGACTGCGTCATTGCCGCGGTGGCAGATGCTCTGCGCAACGCCCTACGTGACGAAGATGTGGTGGCGCGTTGGGGGGGTGAGGAGTTTTTGGTGGTACTACCCGATACCGATAGCGAGAGCGCCCAGCTAGTAGCACAAAAACTGCGGGAGGCTGTGGCGGGGTTACATTTGCAGTATGAAGGCCACCCCATTTACCCCACCTTGAGTTTTGGCGTGGTATCTGGTGATCAACATCAAAAAGTTCAAGACTTAATTTGTCAGGCAGATCACTGTCTGTATCAAGCCAAACACAAAGGGCGCGACTGTATCGTTTACGCCTAGCGCTAAGCGACTTAGTTATGGGCAATGCAGCTAATATGGGCGATACTTAGCCGGTTCGTTCTAATAAGGATATAGCTGTGCTGCCTCTTTACCCTGAAATCAAACCCTATGCTCGTCACCAGCTCGCAGTTGATGAGCCCCATCTACTTTATATCGATGAAAGCGGTAGCCCCGATGGTATACCTGTGTTGTTTGTGCACGGTGGCCCGGGTGGTGGTTGCGATGGCAATAGTCGTCGTTTTTACGACCCCGAAAAATACCGCATTATTACCTTTGACCAGCGCGGCGCAGGGCGCTCCACGCCTCATGCCGAGCTGAATCTTAATACCACACCACATTTAATCGCCGATATAGAAGCGATACGCGTGTTTTTAAAAATCGAACAATGGGTATTGTTTGGCGGATCCTGGGGCTCTACCCTGAGCTTACTGTATGCGCAAGCCTACCCTGAACGAGTGTTGGGTTTAGTGTTGCGCGGTATCTTTTTGTGCCGGCCGCAAGAGTTGCAGTGGTTTTATCAAGGCGGTGCTCACCACGTATTCCCCGATTACTGGAAAGACTATATCAAACCTATTGCCGAAGATAAGCGTGAGGATTTTATTAGCGCTTACTATGAATTATTAACCGGCAGTAATGAAATTAAACGTATGGAGGCCGCTAAAGCTTGGTCGGTTTGGGAGGGGCGTTGCTCCACCTTGCGGCCCAACCCCGATTTAGCTGAGAGCTTTGGCGAGCCACACAAGGCCTTAGCCATGGCACGTATAGAGGCACATTATTTTATTAATGGCGCTTTTATTGGTAACAATCAAATTCTTGAGAATATCGATAAGTTAAACGGCATCCCCGGTATTATCGTGCATGGCCGCTACGACATGGTGTGCCCGCTAGATAGCGCCGTGGCCTTATACGATGCCTGGCAAGATAGCGATCTGCATATCATTCGCGATGCCGGCCATTCTGCTGGCGAGCCCAGTATTGCCGATGCGCTAGTGCGCGCCACTGAAGATATGGCGGTAAGGCTACGCCCCGAAGATAATCCATAACACTATTACGAGCATATGCATTGAAAGCATTACTACAGCGGGTGACGCAGGCGCGCGTTACCGTGGCGGGTGAAACCGTAGGCGAAATTCAACAAGGTTTATTGGTGTTATTGGGGGTGGAGCGCGACGACGACACCGCCAAAGCCGATAAGCTGGTAAATAAATTAATTGCCTATAGAGTTTTTTCGGATGAGGCTGGCAAAATGAATTGCAGCCTTAAAGATATTAATGGCGAATTATTATTAGTGTCGCAATTCACCTTGGCGGCGGAAACTAATAAGGGCTTGCGGCCGGGGTTTTCTACTGCCGCTGGCCCCGACTTAGCTCAAGAATTATACCAGTATATGATTGCGGCCTTAAAAGCTAAATCGATTAAAATACAAACGGGTCAGTTTGCCGCCAACATGCAAGTGAGCTTAACCAATGACGGCCCCGTCACATTTTTATTAGAGGCTTAACATTAACGCTCTTATTGATTGATCTTTGCTAAAGCTGTGATAGTCTTTTTGGGTAGCGGCAATGGGGCATTTTACTTCATGTTTAAAAACCGCAATTAATACACTTATAAACACTATCCCATTAGGGGGCAATTATGAAACGGATTATAGTAAGCGCAATATTATTAGCAGGCTCAACAGTAGCCATGGCCGAGGCACCCGGCGGTCCAAACTGCGGTTGGGGTAATATGTTGTTTGACGGTCAGTCAGGTTTACCTTCGCATATAGTGGCTTCTATTACTAACGGCACTAGCGGTAACGCCACCTTTGGTATGACTTCAGGCACCAATGGTTGTAACACCTCCGGCACGCTGACCTATGGCGGTAAAGAGATGATTAATGTTGGCGCTTTGCTGGATGAATTTAGCGAAGATGTTGCTCGCGGTGACGGCGAAGTTTTAAATGCTGTGGCGGTTTCTTTGGGTGTTAAGGCTGAAGATCGCGTGGCCTTTAAACTAGCCATGCACAATAACTTTGATAAAATTTTCCCCGCAGCAGATGTGACCACTGAGCATGTTTTAGCCTCTATGTGGTCAGTGATGCAAAGTGATGCACAATTAGCTAAATACGTATCATAAGCACTTCGTGACGGCCGTTCTGGCCGTCACTACTTTCTAATATTTACCCCTCTTAGGATTATTGCTGTATGAGCTTTGCCAAATTGCTCGTCGTTGTCGGCTTATGCTGTGCTTATTCTGCAACCATGGCTGGGCAGCCTTTATTGTCGAATGAACAACCGAATGAACAGTCGAATGAATTACCCCATCAGTTGTCAGAACAAGAGCTTGCACGCGCGGCGTATGATGGCCAGTGGTTAAACTTACTGCATTATAAAAGTAAGCAACCCACCGACGTTTGGCATAATCAATTTCACAGTTATGTGGACGACAAAACATTTTTTATTAGCGATAGCGGCCATAGCGATCCTAAGGCAGAGTTAGCTGCGACACTTAAGGCCTTTGTAGCAAATCCACAAAGCCAGTGTAAATACCCCGCCAGAAAACTGTGGCTGTTAAAATATTACCCGCAGTTGAAGCAACAGTTACCAGCGATAGCGTGTGATGAATACGAACAATGGCGCAGCAATATAGACGCAACGCAGTTGGTGTTAGTGTTTGCCTCTAGTTATATCAACAGCCCTTCATCCATGTACGGCCATACTTTTTTACGGGTAGACCCTGGAAATATAGAACAGGGCACTACCTTGTTGTCCTACGCGCTAAGTTTTGGCGCCAATATTCCCGATAATGAAAACGGCTTGCTCTACGCCTACCGCGGTTTATTTGGCGGCTACCCTGGCACCTTTGATGCCAAGCCCTATTACGAAAAAGTAAAAGAATACTCGCGCATGGATAACCGTGACCTGTGGGAATATCGCCTAGATTTTACCGAGCCAGAGCTGGCCATGTTTATGGCTCACGCTTGGGAATTAAACTTAGTTAATTTTGATTATTATTTTTTTGATGAAAACTGCGCGCTGCGGTTAATGGAGCTACTCGATATTGCCCGCCCCGGTTTAGAGCTCACCGCACAATTTACCGATGTCGCCATACCCATAGACACCGTGCGAGTAGTTAGCGATGCAGGCTTAATCAGTGACGTGCATTATCGCCCCTCCAACCAAGTAAAATTGCAACATGCGCTAGCGGCGTTAAGTGATGAGGAGCAAAACTTAGCCGCGGCCTTAGCTGAAGATGAAGCCTTATTGCAAGGCTTGGATTATCTTGCATTGCCAGAGGGGCGTCAGCAATTAGTAGCACACACCGCTTACAGTTACCTGCGTTATAAAACCAATAGCTTGCCGCGCGATGAGGATGTGAGCCGTAGAAACTTAGCCTTATTGCGCGCGATAAAACAGGGCGATGCGCCTATAAAATTACCGCCCATTGTTACGCCGGTGGCGCCCGAGCTGGGCCACAAAACAAAAATGTGGGCAGTCGCGGTGGGGGAAGAGGAGAGCAAGGCCTATACCGATATAGAATTTCACATGAGTTACCACGACCTGTTGGATAATCAAGATGGCTACCCCGCCAAAGCCTCATTAAATATGGGTCGCATAGTATTACGGGCTAAGGAAGGTGAGTCCGTGCAGTTACAGCGTTTAGATATTATAGAGATCGCATCGCTGGCGCCCAGAGATCAATTTTTCAAACCCTTGTCGTGGCGGGTCAACGCCGGTTTAGAGCGCCAATGGGTGGGGGGAAAAGATGAGTTGGCCAGCCAAGTAAACGGCGGCGCGGGTTTGTCCTATACGATTTATGGCGATCTCTCGGCTTACACCTTAGCCACTCTACGCTTGGAATATAATGAGGGCTTGGAGAGAAAGTTGGATCTTGCCCCTGGCGCAGCACTAGGTTTATTGTGGGGCAATGGTAAGCACCAAGCCTTATTGGCTGCCGAGCATTACCGTTTTCTTGATGGCGTAGAGCGCAATAGCGTGAGCTTGGGCTATAACTGGTCACTAGATGTGAATAACGCGCTGCGTTTTATGTTTAATCGTCGTCTGCAATCCTCGCAACAGGTAAACGAAGCCAGTGTTTCTTTTAGACATTATTTTTAAACCTAGGCGCTTGCTATGTTTGCTAGCTTTAAGCCTGTGCTTGGCAGGCTGCGAGAGCCTGTTTTTTTATCCCATGAAAGAGCATGTGCGCAGCCCGGACGATATCGATTTGGCTTATACGGATGTGCGTATAAACAGCAGTGATGGGGCGAGTTTACACGGCTGGTTTTTACCGGCAGTAGGCCCTGCCAAAGGCTCGGTGTATTTCTTACACGGCAATGCCGAAAACATTAGCACCCACATCGCTAGCGTTTATTGGCTTCCCCAGCGTGGCTATCAAGTGTTTATGTTGGATTACCGCGGCTATGGCCTGTCCACGGGTGTGCCTACCTTGCCAGCGGTATTGGTGGATATTAAAAAGGGCTGGCAGTGGTTGCTACAGCAGCCGCAAACGCAGCAGCGGCCAGTTTATATTTTGGGCCAGAGTTTGGGGGCCGCCATGGCGGGCTATGTGGTGGCTACTGAGCCTGAGCTAAAGCAATCCTTAAGTGCGGTGGTGCTGGATGCTGGCTTTGCCAGTTATCCGCGGATGGCGCAAGAGACCGCCGCCAAACACTGGCTAACCTGGCCTTGGCAGTGGGCGGTGGCGGGTTTGCTGGGGGATGAGTACGATTTAGAGAAGGTGGTAGCGCAGATACGGCCCACCCCTTTATTGTTAATTCACGGCAAACAGGATGCGATTGTTGCGGCAGGGCAAATACAGCGGTTGTATGAGTTGGCGGGCCAGCCCAAGCGCTTATTGCAATACGAGGGGTCGCATATTGCCACCTTTCAGCAGCCCGCCAACCGCGAGTATGTACTGCGGTTTTTTGAGCAAGCTGCGGCGGGTGAAATTACTGGCCTTTAATGTTCTGGGCCTTAGCGCCAGTAGCCGGGTTTAGTGGTGGTGACCACCTTTACCGTGGGCATGGCCATGGGTGATTTCGTCTTCGGTGGCGGCGCGCACGTCCATCACTTCTATTTCAAAGCGTACGGCCTGGTCGACCAGTGGGTGGTTTAAGTCTACGTCGACATTAAATTTACCCACCTTTACTACAGTGCCTACCTGCATACCTTGCTCGGTATTAATGCGCACGGTTTGGCCGGGTTTCATTTTGCCTTCGTGTTTGAGGTATTTTGAAGGTACCCGCTGCTGCATGTCTGCTTTGCGTGCGCCAAAGGCATCTTCAGGGGCTAACTCTATCTCTAGCTTGTCGCCTGTCGATTTGCCCTCTATGGAGCTCTCAACACCGGCTAAAACATTGTTATAGCCAAATAAAAATAGATTGGGTTCCGCGTCCAAGCTGCTTTCAATTTTTTCGCCTTGGGCGTCGAATAAGCTGTAGTGAAAGCTAACAACAGTGTCTTTAGTGGCTTGCATGATTAAACTCAACAATTAAGTAGGTGACAGTGGGTAATAGTAGGTGATTTACGCGTAAAGGGGCGCTATGGTACGTGTTTTTAATCAGCCTGAATAGCTATCTGGGGGCTTCTGTGGCCGACATTTTACCCTTTAAAAAAGTGCCGCTAAAACAAAAATTTAAAGGCCATACCCTGTGTAAGCAGGGCCACCACAAGTGGCGCATAGTCACCGAGCGCAAATTTGATGTGCAGCAGGGCAAGCTGGTGACGGCCTATGAGTGTGAGCGTTGCCACAAGCATAAAACCAAGCTGCTGTAGTAGGGTTAGCAAGGCGCTGAGGTTTAATAGTAGTAAACAAGGGGTAGGGAAATGATAAAAAGGATAATGTTGCATATAGCCTGCGCTGCGGCGCTATTGGGCTGTGCCTCGGCTGAGCGCAGTGTGCCCGATAGCGCTGGCGGCTGTGCTGAGCCACGGCCACAAATCTGTACCCGCGAATATCGCCCGGTATGCGGGGTGCAGGAGAATAGCTTGGCGAAGAGTTATGGCAATGCCTGCACGGCTTGTGCCGATGTGCAGGTGGTTTACTACTTGGAGGGGGCTTGTAAGGGGCGTGCGCCGCGTTAAGCGGCTGAAAGTGCTGGTGTTAGCTTAGCTGCTAAGTTTGCTCTCTATATCGGCCAGTAGTCTACGTACTTCCTCGCCACCTTCCACCGATTCTATAACCATGGCTAGGCCTAGGATATGCTCGGCTATCACTTGTTTAACCGACAGCCTTTGGGCTTCAGCCCGGTCGCGCAGTAATAAAAAGGCACTGGCGCCTATGTCGTCTATTTGCTCTTGCTCGGTCATAGTGGCATCAGAATGACGAAAATGCTCTATTTCAACAACATTGCTAATCGGTGGCATGGGGTTGTTCCTAAAGGTTGGCGGTGATGCTGGTCAATTGCTGTGCAGTATAGGTTTTTGTGACAGCCTTGAAACTAGGTAATTACCCCTCCCCGCCTGCGTAAAACACTTATGATGGCTGGTAACTGGCTGATTTCTCAGAGATAATCGGGGCTAATTTTTTGCTGTGTAATCCATCTTATGCCGCAGCAGCTACATACTTAGAACTACGCAAGTCAGGAACCGCCTATGTCACAGGTTATTATTGGTGAAGATGGGGTAGAGCAATTCTCCCTAAAGAGCTACACCGAAAAAGCATACCTCGATTATTCCATGTACGTAATTCTCGACCGAGCGCTGCCCAATATTGCCGACGGCCTCAAGCCGGTGCAGCGCCGTATTATTTATGCCATGAGCGAGCTGGGCCTAAAAGCCGGCGCTAAATACAAAAAGTCTGCCCGTACGGTGGGTGATGTCATCGGTAAGTTTCACCCGCACGGTGATAGCGCCGCCTATGAAGCCATGGTGTTGATGGCGCAGCCTTTTTCCTATCGCTACCCGTTGATAGACGGCCAGGGTAACTGGGGCTCGCAGGATGATCCTAAGTCTTTCGCCGCCATGCGTTACACCGAGTCTAAGCTACACGGCTTTGCCGATGTGCTGTTGTCCGAGTTGGCCCAGGGCACGGTAGATTGGCAGCCTAACTTTGATGGCACTATGGATGAGCCTAAAGTGCTGCCCTCCCGCGCACCTTCTGTACTGTTAAACGGCGTAACCGGTATCGCGGTAGGCATGGCCACCGACATCCCTCCGCACAATGTGCGTGAGGTGATAGGCGCCACTATTCATATGTTAGAAAATCCTAAGGCCACCGTGACGGATTTAATGGCATTCGTACAAGGCCCTGATTACCCCACCGAAGCTGAAATTATTACCGCTCCCGCTGACATACAGAAAATGTATGAGACCGGCAAAGGCAGCATGCGGATGCGGGCAATATGGCAAAAAGAAGGCCCCGATGTGGTGATTACTGCTTTACCGCATCAGGTGTCGGGTTCAAAAATATTAGAACAAATTGCCGGCCAAATGCAGGCGAAAAAACTGCCCATGGTGGCGGATTTACGGGATGAATCGGATCACGAAAACCCTACGCGCTTAGTGATAGTGCCTCGCTCTAATCGCGTAGACCTAGAGCCCATGATGAACCACCTATTTGCCTCTACTGATTTAGAGCGCAGCTATCGTATTAATATGAATATGATAGGCATAGATGGTCGCCCGCAAGTAAAAGCCCTTAATCGTATCATCTCGGAGTGGCTGGAATTCAGGTTGGAAACCACCACCCGCCGTTTGCAGTATCGCTTAGACAAAGTGTCAGAGCGCTTGCACAAATTAGACGGTTTATTAATCGCCTTCTTAAATATAGATGAAGTTATCCATATTATTCGCACCGAAGACGAGCCTAAAAAAGTGTTAATGGCGCGTTTTGAATTAAGTGAAATTCAAGCAGAATATGTACTTGATACCAAGTTACGTCAATTAGCGCGCTTAGAAGAAGTCAAAATTCGTGCCGAGCAAGACGAACTAAACAAAGAGCGCGAAAACTTAGAGGCTACCCTAGGTTCACCGCGCCGTTTAAAAACCTTAATTAAAAAAGAGCTGCAAGCGGTGGTGGATGAATATGGCGATGATAGGCGCTCGCCTATTGTTAGCCGTGTGGAAGCCAAAGCCTATAGCGAAGAAGATTTAATGACCACCGAGCCGGTTACGGTGGTGCTCTCCGAAAAAGGCTGGATACGCTCAGGCAAGGGCCACGAGCTAGATCCGGCCACGCTAAGCTATAAGTCGGGAGATAACCTACACTTAGCCGCCAGAGGTAAGTCTAATCAAGCGGTGGTGATATTGGACTCCAGTGGTCGCTCCTATACCGTGGCGGCCCACAGCCTACCCTCGGCCCGCGGCCAAGGTGAGCCCTTAACGGGCCGCATTAACCCAGCTTCAGGCGTGCGCTTTGAAGGTTTGTTAATGGGTAAGGCCGACGACATATACTTGGTCGCTTCTGACGCCGGTTATGGTTTTGTGGTTAAGTTTGAAGACTTACAAAGCAAAAACAAAGCCGGTAAAGCAGCCTTAAGCCTACCCAAAGGTGGCCGAGTGTTACAGCCCTCAGCCGTAGGTGAGGTAGCAGGGGCTAACGTGGTAGCAGTGAGCAATGAGGGCCGCATGCTATTATTCCCCATCGCCGATTTGCCGGTGATGGCGCGCGGTAAGGGTAATAAAATTATTGGTATACCCTCGGCGCGTTTGCAGGCCCGCGAAGAATTTATGGTAGGGGTGCAGGTGATACGCGCAGGCCAAAGCTTGCGGGTATATGCTGGTAAGCGCTACCTCAATATGAAGTTTAACGAGCTGGATCACTACGCCGGTGAACGCGGCCGTCGCGGTAATAAATTACCTAGAGGCTTCCAAAAAGTGGATCGCATAGAAGTGCTGGATTAATCCCGCACTTCTATTTAAACGGTTTTTATGACTAGACCTGCACTTCTACATTATCTAGGTTTTGTTTTCGTCAAAACCTACCTCAATATGACGGCCGCACAGTAGTTCACTCTGTGGCCCATCATGTTTTCCATTCTTTGGTAGCAGCTGCTTAGCTACAATACATTATTCTTTAATATCGCCGCTCTCTTACGCTATGCTCAAACATAGCGTTGAGTGGCTGTGCAGCAAAAATTTGAGGTAAATACATGAGCGTTTTTGAGCAGGCCCGGGGCCAACACATTAATTCCTATTACGCCGCCAGTGCCAATGGCGCGACCGACTTTCCTGCACTTACTGATAATGTCGAAGCCGATGTCTGCGTGGTGGGCGGAGGCTATGCCGGTATGTCGGCGGCGATAGAGCTGGCCGAGCAGGGCTACAGCGTGGTGTTGCTAGAGGCGGTTAAAATGGGCTGGGCGGCCTCGGGGCGCAACGGCGGCCAGATTATTGGCGGCTGGAATGCAGGCTACGATGGCCTAGCCAATAGCTTTGGCTACGACACCGCTAAATTATTTGCCGACCTGAGCGAGGAAGGTAAACGGATAATTTATCAGCGCGCCGAAAAATACGGCATTAACGCGGATATTAAAAAGGGTTACGTTACCGCCGCTATGTACCAGCCGCACTTGGCCGATGTGCAGCATTATGCGGAGGAACTGAGCAAATGGCATTACCCTCATGCAGTAACCGTGCTATCACAGCAGGATATGCAACAGCATGTTGCCAGCGACCGCTACATAGGCGGCTTATATGATGAGGGCAGTGGCCACTTTCATCCTTTAAATTACGCCATAGGCGAGGCTAAAGCGGCGGCCAGCATAGGTGTACGCATTTTTGAAAACTCAGCAGTGCTAAATATAACGTCGGGGGATGACCCTACGGTTTACACCGCTCAGGGGCGCGTTAAAGCCAAGCAAATTATTTTGGCAGGCAATTGTTATTTGGGTAAAACCGCGGCGAAACTACAAAAGAAAATTATGCCCGCCAGCACCTTTGTTATCGCCACCGAGCCTTTAGGCGCCGAGCGCGCAAAGCAACTCATGCCCAGTGATGCGGCGGTGTGTGATTTACGCCATATATTGGATTATTTTCGCCTGTCGGTGGATGGTCGTTTATTATTTGGTGGCAAAACTATTTATAGAGGCGTAGACCCCAAAGATATCGCCAAGGTGATGCGCAAGGGTATGCTGAAAGTGTTTCCGCAGCTGGCGGATGTAAATATTGATTACGCCTGGGGCGGCCATATCGATTTATCGGTAAATCGCATGCCTTCTGTGGGTGAGTATGAGGGCAATGTTTATTTTGCCCAGGGCTTTTCTGGCCACGGTGTAGTGCCTGCTCATATTGCCGGCAGAGTGCTGGCTGAAAAGGTGATGGGCAACACAGAACGCTACGATGTATGGCAGCAAATCAAACACTACAGTTTTCCCGGCGGAACTTTATTGCGCAAACCGGGTTTTCTATTAGGGTCTAGCTTTTTTTACTTACAAGATTTATGGGCCTCCTTGCGTTAATCCTAGGCCTGATTTTTCACCGTTATTCAATCAAAGGAAACAACTATGAAAACAATAGCAATGAGTTTGCTGGCAGTGATGTTTAGCGTGGCGGCTAGCGCCGAGCCCGAAGTAAAAGGTGGGCCAGAAGAACTGCGCCGTTTTTTACACCCTAAAGATAGCGTGGTCAGCATACATGCCAGTGCCGAGCAAACTGCCTATTCCGATATAGCGATAGTTAACCTAGTGTTTACCACCGAAGAAAAGTCACTGTCGCAGGCCTTGGCCAATAACAGCGCATTGCGAGCGCAAGTCAGCCAACAGTTACTGGCCGCCGGTATAGCGGCCGATAAGATTAATAGTGCCAAGTTTGCTACCTCGCCGCAGTTTGGCTGGTTTGGCAGTAAGCCCAGTAGCTATAAGGTCATTAACCGCATGGCGGTGGAAATCTCTGAGGAGTCACATTTAAAAACCTTAGCGACGGTGGCTGATGAAAGCGCGGCTATAGATTTATCGGATACCAGCTTTAAGCACAGCCAAAAAGATGAATTCAATAACAAAGTGAAGCAGCTAGCGCTAAAAAAAGTAATGCAGCAAAAAGCCTTTTATGAAAGCTCCTTAGGGGTGATCTTAACCCCTGTTAATTTCCGAGAAGGGGGTATGGTACGCGCAGCTACTCGGGGAGCGGCGATGATGGAAGGGGTGGTGCTTAGCGCACAAAAAGCCAAGCGCACGGTGCAAGATGCCGCTATGAGCTATATGGGGCAGCCCAAAGAAGAAGCTTCTTTTGATGAGGTGGTATACCGGGCAGACTTAACAGTAGACTTTAAAATCGAACCCAAAGTGGTTAAAAACTAAGTTTAATCTTGCCTTAAGTAAGGCGGGGCTTGCTGGCAAGTCTCGCCTTTTTTATGAATTGAGTTTATGTCTTAGATGACAACGTCATAGTTCGATGCAGGGATTTATTGCGCTGTCACCCTATTGTTTCCCAAATCGGCGTTGTGTAAATAATAGGCGCTGTTAAACTGCGCGCTCTTTTTAATGTATTTAGTGGTAGTTGTATGCAGTCAAAGGCGCATTTTTGGGGTTGGGTTTTACTCTTTATTAGTTTTGTCTGGGGTATAGAGTTTTCGTTAGTGCATATGTCACTAGATACCTTAGGTCCCCATACCTTTAACAGCTTACGTTTTGCGATTGCTGTGCTTAGCTTGTCGCTTTACTTCGTGCTGGCCCGGAAAAAACTGTGGGCCAAGTTGACAAAAAACGTGTTACATCATGGCATTGTTTTAGGAGCCATGTTGTTTATCGGCTTCGCCGGACAAACGATAGGCCTGCAATACACTACGGCCAGTAATGCCGGCTTTATTACCGGCTTAAATGTGCTTTTGGTACCCATCATTGCCTTGTTGTGGTTAAAACAGCCGCAGCAGTGGTTTGTTTGGATGGGGGTGGCCTTAGCTATTGTCGGTACCTTGTTGTTAACCGGCGGGGTATCTGGCTTTGGTGTTGGCGAGCTGCTGGTATTACTGTGTGCCCTGATGTTTGCTGTGCATATTGTTTACACCGGTGTTTATGCACGGGAGGTCGATGCTCTGGCGTTAACCCAAGTGCAATTAATCACCGTAACCGTGTTGAGTTTATTAGCTGCCATTTACTACGAGCAAAGCTCCTTGCTTGCCCTGCCCGAACATTTAATTTACCAAGCGGGTACTGAGGTGGGGCAGACTTTGTGGCTGGCGCTGTTGTTAGGCGGCACGGTCGGTACCAGTTTGGCCTATGTGGCACAAACTATAGGCCAGCAATATTTGGATGCTTGGCGTGTAGGGGTGATTTATGCCACCGAGCCTTTGTTTGCCGCACTAGGTGGTTTTTGGATATTGTCGGAAACTCTAAGCAACTATGCTTGGTTGGGAGCAGGTTTTATTATCGCGGGCATGTTAGTGGCCGAGCTGATGGAGGGCGATAAACTGGACGATAACGGCAGTGCTCTAGTGCCGGAGAAAGTACAAGGATGAAGAATACACTGCTGTAGGTAGTGATGATATTGATTTTGTTGGGAGAGTCGTGAGTGCTTGCTAAAAAATACACGAGCTATGTGTTTTCGTTTTGTATGTCCTTATTAATGTCATCGATTATGTCTATGGTGGTAACTTTGATCAATATGGGGTTGGTCGATAATCTTCTTACTATCTGGTTGCGGGCGTGGAGCATTTCTTTTGTGATTGCTTTCCCGACGATTGTTGTTGTTGCGCCGCTAGTTAAAAAACTAGTTGATGTAGTGATTGAACAATAGTGAGCTGTGATTTAAATAAACTGGCTGCTAGCTTTACATTGCTGTCACAGGTTTAGCCATGAAGGGCTTAGCGATGATAATTCAGCGCTAAACCTACTTATATCTTATTACCCCAACGGTATTTAAAAGCTAGGATAATCCCCGCATTCAAAAAACGGCTTTTGCAAAGTTTCATAGGCGCTGGCCGCTTTAAATACACTGTGCTCGTCGTAGGCCTTGCCCACAATTTGTATGCCGGTAGGCACCTTATTACTATCTTTACCGGAGGGCATGCTCAGCACTGGGCAGCGGCTTAGGCTATTAAAATAATAAGTCATAGAGTCGGAGCCAAAATTGGGGCTAATCAACTTGCCGTTGATGCATAGCGAGTTAACACTGTAGTCCCAGTCGGCGGGCACTTTTGCGGTAGCTGCGGTGGGGCATATCAGCACATCATAAGACGCCATAGCGCGGGTAAAGGCCTGATACATCTCAGCCTCATGAACTTTGGCATTGAGAAGGTCATCTATGCTTATTGCCTTGCTATCGGCAAACAGGGATTGCACATAAGGGGTTAACTGTTCTAACTGTGCGGGCGAAGCAAACTGTTGTTTTAAAATAGTGATGGCATAAAAATGGATGTGGCTAAAAAACGTCTCTATGCATTGTTCAGTCCAGTCTATAGTCACTTCTTCTACGATGGCGCCTAAGTCCTGAAATTTTTTGACTGCGGCTAAGGTGTTTTTTTGCACGTCTATATCAACTTCCCTATGGCCTAAGTCTAAACTATAGGCTATGCGCATACCGGCGATATTATCATAGCTGTTGGGCAGAATAAGCTTCGGGCTAAGGCTGGTAATATCGCTAGGGTGAGGGCCGGCGATTTGGTTTTGAAATAAAATTATATCCGCTACCGATCTGGCCATAGGTCCTTCGTGGCAGTAAGTATCGAAATTCCACGGTGGTGATTGCGGCACACGACCATAGGGCGGTTTATAACCGACTATGCCATTGTGTGAAGCGGGTATACGAATAGAGCCGCCTATGTCGCTGCCGGTAGCCAGTGTGGCCGTGCCCGATGCCAAGGCGGCAGCTGAACCGCCCGATGAGCCGCCGGCACTGTATAAACTATTCCAAGGGTTACGGGTAATACCCCATAGCTTAGAAAGAGTATTGGAATGCATGCAAAATTCAGGTGTAGTGGTGCGTACGTGGGCAATAGCGCCAGCGTTTAACAAACGCTGTAACATTGGTGAGGAGTGGTCAGCGATATTATTTTTTAATAATAATGAGCCTTGGGTGCAGGGCCTACCTTGTTGCGCGGTTTCATCTTTTACCGCTAGAGTGACGCCTTCTAAGGGTTTGGCGCGGCCTTGCCTATACGTGAGTTCGGCCGCTTGCGCGGCTGGTAAGGCTTCTTCATAAAACTGAAAGGCTAAAGCATTAACGGTAGCTTCCACTTTTTCGGCTCGGGCAATTTGTGCTTGCAGCACGTCTACGGGCGATAGCTCGCCCGATGAAAAGTGTTTGATGGCCGTTGTTGCCGACAAATAGCAAAGTTGTTCAGACATTATTGGGCGGCCTTAAAGCTTGGGATAATCACCGGTGACAAAAAACGGTTTATGCACGGATTCATAGGCGCTAGCCGCTTTAAATACACTGTGCTCGTCGTAAGCCTTACCGACAATTTGTATACCGGTGGGTACATTATTTCTATCTTTACCTGCGGGCATATTTAATACCGGGCAACGGCTGAGTATATTGAAGTAATAGGTCAGCATTTCCGTCACAAACATAACATCTAATTTTTTGCCATTTATTTCTAGAGGGGTAGTACTAAAATCCCAATCGGCGGCAAAGCTGGCGGTTGCCATAGTAGGGCAGATAAATAAATCATAGTCTGCGGTTGCGTGGGTAAACTGTTGGTACATTTCACCTTCATGTTGCTTGGAATCAATAATATTGGGAATGCTAACACCGTTAGATTGCTCTAATAAAAAGCGCACATAGGTGGTGAGTTGCTCGTACTCGGCAGGATCGGTGAGGGACTTTTTCAGTATACCCATGGCATAAAAATATAAGTGGGTTAAATAGGTTTGGCGGCAACGTTCGGTCCAGCCTATAGCAACTTCTTCAACGATGGCGCCTAAGTCGCGAAATTTTTGTAGGGCTATTAAGGTGTTTTCGCGTATATCATTATCCACGTCACGATGTTCGAAATCTAAGCTGTAAGCTATGCGCATGCCGGCGATATTGTCATAGCTATTGGGCAGAATAAGTTTGGGGCTTAAGCTGGCAATGTCACTGGGGTGGGGGCCGTTAATTTGGTTTTGAAATAAGATGGTGTCGGCAACAGTTCTAGCCATGGGGCCTTCGTGGCAGTAAGTGTCAAAGCTCCAGGGTGGCGATTGTGGTATGCGGCCAAAAGGCGGCTTGTAACCGACTATGCCGTTTTGCGACGCGGGTATGCGTATAGAGCCTGCAATATCGCTGCCGGTGGCTAGGGTGGTGGTTCCCGAGGCTAATGCGGCACCGGAACCGCCCGATGAGCCACCGGGGCTATAGGCCAAGTTCCATGGGTTACGGGTAACGCCCCACAATTTCGACATAGTGCAGGAGTGCATACAAAATTCAGGGGTGGCGGTGCGGGCATGAGGTATGGCGCCGGCATCGAGCAAGCGCTGCATCATAGGGGCGGTGCTATCGGCTATATGGTCTTTTAATAACAATGAACCATGGGTGCAAGGTTTACCTTGGTGGGCTAGCTCATCTTTTACCGCTAAGGTAATGCCTTCTAAGGGCCTGGCGGTACCTTTTTGATAAGCTTTTTCGGCAGCTTTAGCCATATCCATGGCTTCGTCATAAAAGGTAAACACTAAGGCGTTTACCTTGGGCTCCACTTGTTGGGCACGATCGATTTGCGCCTGTAATACTTCTACTGGCGATAGTTCTCCAGAGCTAAATAATTGTATGGCGTCTACCGCCGATAAATAACACAATTCATTAGACATAATACTTTCCTTCATTACATAAATGTTAATACATAGGGTTTTGCTGGTTAAAATTAAGCGACTTTTTCGGTGTTTTTTAAGGCAAAAGCAAACAGGCATAAGCTCAGCACTACGCCGCCTGTGGCTAAATGCCCGACCGCAATAAAATCGCTGTTAGAAATTAATAAGCCTGCGGCGGCTGGGCCTAGTGCGCCGCCTAAGGTTTGAAAAGCCGGAGTTAGCGCCACCGCTTTACCGGATGGGTCACTTTGATTAACCGCTGCATATTGGTAAGGCATAGAAAAATTCCACATAGCGGCGTATAGCAGTGCGGTAATAAAATAAAACTCTGCAGAGATAGTAAAAGACAAACCATAAACCGCTAGTACTATGCCCGCAGTTGCTAAAGCTAAAGGTTTAAGCCTGCCGTAGCGATCACCTAGAAAAGATGCCGCTAGCGAGCCTATGATGGCGATCATGGCGGCTATAGCTAACAGAGTGCTGGCGCTTTCGGTGGTTAAATTTGAGGCCACCCCCATTCTTTCTATATAGGTCCACACACAACCTATGTTGAAGAAAAACAAAAAACATCCGGCAACAGAGAGTAATGCTTTGGGGTTAGTTAATACGCTAAGTGCGTTAGGGCTAAGGTTTGCTACGTTTCTGCCGGCGCATGGCAGCCAGTAAATAACGGCCAGCCCCGATAGCGCCATGCCTGCCATTAGGCTGTAAATGCTGTCGAAGCCCCACAGCTTAACGGCTTGCGGGGTGAGAAAAATAAATAGACTGGAGCCCACAACCTGCATCGATATGGCGTAAGCAAAAGTACGATCGGGATTGGGAGTGTCCGATAAAATAATAAGGCTCAGCGAATATAAGGCACCGCTGCCCAAACTAATAAAACCAAAGGCGATGAATTTGATGAGATATTGCTCGGATGACAGGGCAATAAAAAATCCGCTAATAAATAGCGCTAAACTAATCGCTGCGCTGTATTGCCAGTTATAGCGTCGCACCCAAAATAAAGCAGAGGTAGAGCTTAGGCTATACAGTAATAATAAAGCGGCAGAAAAATAACCCAGTTGTTGATTGTTAAGGCTGAATTGGTTGGCGGTAGCGCCAATAATGACGGGCTTTATTAGCACCATCAACGACCCTATAAGATTAAGCCATAGCGCTGCCGCGATAGCTCGTGGCCGAAAAACATTGGCGATAGTAGGGTTGTCAGTCGTTGAAATTGTTTCTTCTAGATAAGTTGTATTCATAAGGTAGCCGTAGGCGACACTGCAGTAACAAGGGGCAGAGTAGTTGTTAAAAAAGGTGCATTTATATCAGTGGTTGTTGCCGATAATAAATGCACCTAGGTTTTTCTATAAAGGCGTGCTACCAGTTATACAGCGCTTCTATAGACCAGCTACGGGGTTGTCCGGGTACTAGCGGGTAGGTAACAACATCGTCGGTGGTAACACGGGCGGCATACTCTTCGTTGGCTAAGTTTTTACCGGCCAGCGCAAGTTCCCAGCGTCCCTCTACATCAGCAATAGATAAGCGCGCGTTTAACAGGCCGTAAGAATCTTGACCTTTTGCCGCGTGATCTAGTGGGCTGATGGTTGAGTCTTTAGAGACGATATCGTCGCGCCAGTTATAACCTAGTTCAGCTTCAGCCTCGTAAGCGTCGTTAAGCATCCAGCGATAATTGGCTTGCAAGGTATAGCTAAAATCAGGGGCAAAGGTTCTGTCTAAGCCGTCTAGGGTTTGGGTATTACCTGCGGGGTCAAAGACCGGGGTTTTATCGGCTTCGGTAAATTTGGCGTCCAGCCAGGTAAAACTGCCGGCTAGTTTCAAACCCTCTACTGCTTGCGGCAGCCAAATGATATCCAGCTCATAACCTAGGTGTTTGGCATCGCCCATATTGGCCAGTTTCGACAGCTGGGTATTGGTGATATCACTTTCGACTACACTAAAACCTTGTACTTCTTGATAATCGTAAAAGAAGACATCGCCGTTAACGCGTAAGGTGTTGTCTAACCAGTTGCTTTTAAAACCCACTTCATAAGAGAGTACGCGCTCTTCGCTATAGGGTTGTACTTCGTCTTCAGTAAAGGCGAATCCACCAAAGAAACCGCCGGACTTAAACCCTTGGGTGATTTTACCGTACACCAGTACATCTTCGTTGGGAGTCCAGTCTAAACCTAAGTGGCCAGAATAATTGTGCTCTAGTTCGTAATTGGTTTTTACGTTATTAATAAAGCCGTCGGGGAATATGTCGAATGGATCTTCATTGAGGTGATAGACGTTAAAAATTTCTTTTTCTTCATCAGTATAGCGCAGCGAGCCGTTAGCGGCCCAGTGGTCGTTAAATTGATATTTCAGTTGCACATAGGTAGACCACGATTGGTTTTCCTGATCAAAGCCTCTTGCACTAGAGGTTTGGAAATAAGGAAAGTCGGTTAAGTCGCCTCTACGGCTATCACTAATCTCATCCTCGGCATAGCTGAAGCCAACTAACCAATCCAGTTTTTCGCTGTTATTTGAGGTAAGTCTGAATTCTTGCGACCAGGATTTAATTTCGGCATCGCCATCCCTTTCATTTAAAAAGTTGGGCGCTTCGGCATCAAAGTCAAACTCTTGTTTATTTTCGTAGTCTATATAGCCAGTGATTGCAGTGAAGGTGGCAAAATCCATGTCCCAATTTATATGCATAGTATAAGCCTGCCATGAATTATCTAACTCATTGGTGGGCGGTGATAACACTTTGGTACCGTCTTTATCTTGCTCTGAGGGTAGTGGCAAGCTGGGGTCAATCACGTTACCAAAGGTAAAACAACTATCTTCATCGGCCTTGCCATTAAGGGCGGCCTGACAAAAATTACCTACAGCATCGTATACCGGTTGGTTATATAGCAAGGTAGTTTCTGAGCGGTCGTAACCGCCATCAAATTTAAATAGCACATCCACATTTTCGTTGGCTTGAAATAATAATTGTGCGCGGTAGGCACTAAAATCACTGTCGCCCCATTCGTCATCTTTAGCGGTGGCTAAGGAATCCTGCCAGCCGCCGCCCTGGTGGGTGGTGGCGGCTAAGCGTATGGCGACCTTATCGCCAAAGCTGCTGCCTACGGCGCCTTCCAGAGTGGAGCTATTCCATTTGCCGTAAGAGGCTTTCAGGTAACCGTTATTGCCATCTTGTAGTGAGGGGGCTTGTGAGTGTATGAGTATTGCACCGCCGCTGGTGTTTTTACCGTAGAGGCCGCCTTGCGGACCTTTAAGGATTTCTACCCGCTCTATATCAAATAAGCCTATACCGCCCATCACATTGGAGCTTAGGTAAAAATCATCGTAATAAATTGCTGAGGCAGGGGTGTTATTGGAGTTAAAATCCGCCAGGCCTACGCCGCGTATAACCCAAGTGGGTTGGCCGGCACCGCGATCATCAAATAACTCTATGCCGGGTACAAGCTCGATTAAATCCTGTACCGCATTGGCGCCGGATTTTTTAAGTTCTGCCTGTGAAAAGGCGGCTACTGCAATCGGCACATCCTGTAGGCTTTCATTACGTTTTTGTGCACTGACTATGACTTCTTCTAACACGGCAGCGTGGCTTATGGGAATGTTGATTGCGACTGCGGCGGTGATGGCGGCGGCTAAGCGTTTTTTATATTGCATGGCTGTTCTCCATTATTATTGTTGTCGTAAGTTTAAGTATGCTTGCGTAGGGTTACTGCTTAGTTGGTTTTATTCGCCATAAAACCAATTTTCTTGCCGTTGCCTAGGGTCAAACTCCCAGTGCACGTGTTTGCTTTCTTGAAAACTTTCTAAGCCTTCTGGGCCTAGTTCCCTGCTGGCAGTGCCGCTTTTTTTCATGCCGCCAAAAGGGGCTGCAACATTGTCGGGTAGGGTGTCGTTAATCCAAATAGTGCCGGCTTTAACCTCTTGGTAAAACTGGCGAATAAGGTGCATGTCGTTACTCATTAAACAGGCACCTAGGCCGTAGCCTGTGGCATTGACATAGGCGATGGCCTCAGCAAAATCGTCATAGGGCATCACTGCTACTAGGGGGCCAAAGGTTTCTTCGTTCATGCATTTCATGCTGTGGTTGGCGTCGGCAATAATGGTGGGCTGATAAAAAAATCCTTGCTCAAATTGCGGGCATTTTTTACCCCCTGTTAATAGTGTTCCGCCCTTGGCGACGGCGTCTGCTACGTGGGCGTTGATTTTGTGTATGCTGTTTTCATCGCATAGCGGCCCCATTTGGGTGCTGTCATCATTGCCGTGGCCTACTTGTATATTTGTGTATACCGCAAGCAGGGCTTTGATAAATTGTGGGTAGGCTTGCCGCGGCACGTAGATGCGTTCGGTTGAGGTGCAGATTTGCCCGGCATTCCACAGCGATGAACTAGCAAAGGCTCTGGCGGCTAACTGGATGTCGGCATCGGGGGCGACTACGGCGGCGTCTTTACCGCCCAGCTCTAAGTGTAGATTTTTAACCATGCCCGCAGTTTTTTTTGCGATCCTTGCTCCGGTTGCTGTAGAACCGGTGAAAGCGATGGTGGGCACGTCGGGGTGGCAGGTGAGGGCGTCCCCCATTTTTTCACCTAGTCCGGTAATAATATTTATCACCCCTTTGGGGAAATCACTAAAAACCAGTTTGGCCAGCATTAGGGTGGCCAGTGGTGTTTTTTCTGAAGGTTTAATAATTACGGTATTGCCTGCGGCTAGTGCCGGGGCAATCTTCCAAAACAGTAAAAGAAAAGGGTAGTTAAAAGGAATAATGCAGGCGGTGACGCCGTAGGGTTCTTTAATAACAAAATTAAAAGCTGAATCGTAAATCGGGGGTACCACACGGCCTATGCCGTTTTTTATCAGCTGCGCATAATAGTCTATGCATTCTATAGACCAGCCGACTTCGCAGCGGGATTCGAATAGGGTTTTACCTTGTTCTAGGGTTATTTGTTGAGCTAATACTTCTTTATGTTGTTGCAGTTTTCTCGCCATGCCCTGTAATAATTGGCTTCTAACAGGCACAACGGTTTTTTTCCAAATTTGAAAGGCCTGTGCAGAGGATTGCACCGCAAGCTCTACATCGCTGGGGCCTGCATTGGGTACATGGCCTATAAGGGCTTCAGTGGCAGGGTTGACAACATCTATTTGTTCGCCGTCCTGAGCGTCTAGCCATTCGCCGTTGATATACATTTGCATAAAATAATTAACTTGTGTTGGTGGTAAAAAATAATGTTTTAAAAAAGAGCCGCGCTAAAAGACTATTTGTTAGGCTGTAAAAACTATGCCGAGGAGCAGGGCCGCTTAGCGGCATAGTTTTTTTGCTGTCACTACTATTTTTTTGAAAGAGTAAATAGCCTATTTAGCGAGGCCCAAAGGCTTTAATAGAAGGCGTGTAGCACTTCTATCGCAGCGCGCTCCCCTGAGCGTACGGCACCGTTAAGGTAGCCATGGTCTTTACTGTCGGTATGTTCGCCGGCAAAGAATATATTGCCCTCTTGTTGTGCCGGTGCGCCGCCAAAGGCCGTGTACTGACCCTGCCAAAAACTAGAATAAGAGCCTTTAGACCAAGGGTTAATCGTCCAATCTGAGGTTAACGCTTTGCCATTAAAGGCAGCGGCAGTACCCGGGAAGACATTGTCTATGCTGGTCAAAAAGTCACTGACATCATTGGCGTGTGAAACTTGGAACGGTTGAGTACTGCTGAGATTTATGCCTTTGCTGCCGCCTAAGTAATTAGCCAGGACGCCTTTGCTGCCGACTTGGTTGGAAGTAGGGTCCCAGCTAACGATGTGGCTGTCGGGATCGGTTAAGGTGCTGCCGTTACCGCTGATAATTTCACCGCCCACATTGATGGGGCTGTGCCAGGTGCGGCTATTACACTGCACTTGCACTTTGGCGTTGTGACCCATGCCTAACTCATTGATGGCCTGGCGCTTTTGCGGGCGGAAGGCATTCCAAATAGCAGGGGCAATATCCACATCGCGCAAGGTGGTAAAGGGTAGCGCCAATACTAGAGCGTCACATACCGCTGAGCTGCCATCGTTAAAACTGAGGGTGTAAGGGCCGTTGGCGCTGCCTTGTATAGCGGTTAACGCTTTATCGGTAATTACTGCGCCACTGGGCAGCTCTTGCTCCATGCCGGTGATTAGCTGATCGGCGCCGCCGCGTATACGAAAGCGCTCAGCAGCGGGTTGTGGCCTAGTGCCCATAATACCTAACATATTGAGGGCTGATTGCTGGTTGGGGTCTACGCCTAATTCACTGACCCCTAGGCCTTGCATGAGTCGACCTATGGAGCTGTTTCGGCCTAGGCCTATTTCATCCATCCAGTCGGCGGCTAGCATATTGTCTAAGCGCAGGTGTTCGGCGTTGTAGTTTTCATAGGTTACTTGGCCGGGGTTGGGGGCCGCTTGCAGTGCGTTGTTAAGGGTAAGAATTAATTCTATATCCCAATCGCTACCTATTTGGCTTTCGGTGTAGTACTGGCCATCGACATAACCCATCCACTGTTTGCCGTCTGGAGGGGAGGCGTGTTCGTCATCCAGTGTTAGACCCAACTTGTGGGCAAGGCTGCGGATTTCAGTTTGTGAGGTGTTAATAAATTCGCCCCCCCATTCGGTTATTTGGCCATCATCAAAATAACCTCTGGCGGTATAGCAGCGGCCACCCAGGCGGGTAGAGGCCTCGTACACCTTAATATCAAAACCGCTGCCCAGATTATTAAGCCTGTGTGCGCAGCGCAGGCCTGCCAAGCCTGCACCTATTACGGCCACCCTGGGGTCAGATGAAGAGGGTGGGCCACCTTGGGCCTTGGCGGATAGTGGCGATAACATACCGCCGGCAGCTACGGCTGACACCGCTGCTGCCATGCCGGTTTTTTGTAAGAACTCTCTTCGGTCCTGATTTTCCAGTTGTTTTTGCTTTTGTTGTTTCGCTTGTAGTAAAGCCTGATCATCGTGCATTTCTAAGGCTTCTTTGAGGGGTATGCCTTGCTGGTGGCTGCTCTCGCCTGCATGGATGATCTTGCTAATAATCTTGCTAATGGGTGAATACGCCATAGGTGTCTCCTGCTATTTGTTATCGTTATTGGTTAAAGCAAAAATCTTATGGCGAGACAGCTGTTTAATAACGCCATAACCGACTCTTTGGTCGGAGGATATTTATACTACCGACTTTATTGTGTGTCAATATACTTTTAGTTGATTGTTATTTAGTCGTTTTTAGTGCTTTATCAGTTGTTATGCGTTTAATTTAATTAGGTTTTTTGATGGTTGGTCGGGTTTGTGCCTGCTTTTTTCTGCATCAGGGTTGTGTATAGGGGCCAAATCATGAGTCTGTGTGCGTATCCGCTTGGCTTTAATAGGGCTTATGGGGCAGTATTGGCCTGCATCATATAATGGCCAATTAGCTTGGTAGTGAGAGGAGGTTGTCGGTGAAGGAGGTGGTAGTTTGACTAAGGCGGTGTCTGAGGACTCTTCGAAAGAGATAAAGGTTAGGAAAAAGCCCTCGCAGCCTAGGGGTATTAAAACTGTTGAGCGCATCTTGGCGGCCACTAGGGCGATATTGCAAGGTGAAGGGGTGGATGGATTTACCATGCAAAAGGTAGCCGAGCGCTTGGGTATGTCTAAGGGGTCACTCTATGAGTACTTCCCTAACAAAGAGTCGATAATTTACCTGATTGCCGACCAGTGGCTGGATTCTCATAAAGACAATTTTCTGAGTAACTCGCCCCATGAAAAACACTACGATAACTGCATGGCTTGGTTGGAGCAGGTGGGGCGAGGCACGGTTGCGCTCTACGCCAATCAGCCTGGCTTACCTGAAGTGCTGCACGTATTGCGCACTAGCCCGGAGCTGCATCAGCATGACTTGAAGCATGATCAGTTTGTTGTTGAGCAGTCGGCGGAGGGGTTTAAATATTTTTACCCGGATGTTGATGAGGTGGAGTTACAGGCTTTGGCGCAAACCTTGTTTACTATGTCGCATTACGTGCTGATCGATGTCTATGTTAGGCATGTGGCTAATAGCGAGCAGGTGATTAAAAATCTCAAGTTTGCGGTTTCTGCCTTGTTGTTGCGGTTGATAGATCGTTAGAGGGGCGTTGCTTTTTTTGTGATACGCGCTAACTAGTTGCGCTGAAACTGTAATTGCAGGGCGCTAAATTGGCGCTCTATCAGCTCATTATAGGGCGGGCTAAATTCTATGCCGCTACCGTCGCGGCCTTCGGCGGTTTCTATGCGGCCATTGACGCTGGCATGTTCTAGTATGCTTTGATCTATGCTTAGGCGCTGCTCGCCTATTTGTTGTTCGCAAGCCTGGGTAATTAATTGCTGTTTGCTAAAGTCGTCGCTGTGTTCGGCCATGCTGACGCTGGCATAAAAGACAGGCTTGTTGTTGTCGCTGGAAAATAATTGTTCAATAATTTTTCCGCAGCACAGCGCTTTAAAGGGATGATCGTTTTCGTCTTTGTTCTGATAAAAGCTGGCGCTAAAACTATAGGGTCTGGTGATTTCAACGCAGCCATCGTAGAGTTTGCCTATGGTGTTGAGTTGTTGCTGATAGTGTTTTAGTTGCTGCTGGCTGAGTGTCGTTTCGTGGCTTTCAAATTGTATGTGTAGCAGGGCTAGCTCGTTGTTGCAATTTTGCAGTGGCGCCGGGTTGGGGCCTTTTAAGGTTTGCTGTATCAGTTGCTGTAGTTCGTCTTCGCCGCTGTAGAGTAGGTTTTTGCGGCGGGTATTAGCGGGATAGTTAGGTGCGGCGATAAGTGCCTGTAGTTCATTAAAGAGTTGGCTGAGTTTGCCGCCTAACCACAGGCATAATGCATAGCAGCAGGCGCTGAGTAACAGGCTTAGCAAGAGTAGCTGTAGCAATAAGCCATTGGCGCGGGCGTCAAAGGGCTGGTTGTTAATTACCACTAAGCTGTGGCCGGCAATGCTGTCTTGATAGTGTATGGGGGCCATATAGGCTTTGCCGTCTATGCGCTCCCCCGCTTCGGCTATGGGTTTGTTTTCTACATTGTAAATAGCAGCTTGGTGTATGGCTTCGCTGTTGGCTAACTCGACTAATAGTGACTGTAAGCTGAGGGTGTCGCCCTGCACTAATGCTGGCCTGGCGCTGATCGCCAGTTGTTGGCTGAGCTGGTTACCCAGTTGCTCTAGGTTGGCGTTGTTAAGCGCCTGTATAGATTGTTGGCTAATAGCAATCAGCGCTAGGCAGCTGCCTAGGCAAAGCGCTGCACCGCAGGCGGCCAACTTATTGGCAAAAGGTAGTTTGCGTATAAAGGGTTGTTGAAGTAGTGAGTTAATCAAAATAATGCGACAACCGGTTGCTGCAGGGGTTTATTGTTATACGGCGAGTATAAACTATGCCTTGTGGCAGGGCAGCCATTTTTTGGCGCAGCCGAATATTTAGCGTGGATAGCGTTTGTTTCCTCCGCTACAATGGCGACATTCTCTGTGTTGTGTGGATACCCCTCTGTGAAAGAAATCATTCTGATTAATATTGCCGGCGATGATAAGCCCGGCTTAACCGCCTCTATTACCGGCATACTCTCGACCTATGACGTTAATGTCTTGGATATAGGTCAGTCGGTTATACACGACACGCTGTCCTTGGGGATATTGGTGGAGGTGCCTGCCGCGGCTGAGTCCTCGCCCATATTAAAAGATATTTTATTTAAGGTGCACGAGCTGGGTTTTTCGGTGCGTTTCTCGCCTATAGATATAGATGATTACGAACACTGGGTGCAGGGGCAGGGTAAGGCTCGTCATATTATTACCTTGTTGTCGCGGCAAATTACCGCGCTGCATATCTCGGCCTTAACCGACATCGTCGCTAAGCACGATTTAAACATAGATCGCATAGAGCGCTTATCGGGCCGGGTATCGCTAACCCATGAAAACAGCGAAAAGAGCAAAGCCTGTGTAGAGTTTTCAGTGCGGGGCAGCCTGGCCGATATGGCGAGTTTTCGCGGCGAGCTGATGCAGTTAGCGAATAAGTATGATGTGGATGTGGCGATACAAGAGGACAATATGTTCCGTCGCAACCGTCGTCTAGTAGTGTTTGATATGGACTCCACCTTGATAGAAGCTGAGGTGATAGACGAGCTGGCCAAGGCCGCCGGGGTAGGCGAGCAAGTGGCAGCGATTACCGAACGCGCCATGCTGGGCGAGCTAGATTTTATCGCCAGTTTTAAAGAGCGGGTGGCGCTATTAAAAGGTTTGGACGAAAGTGTATTAGCAGGCATAGCCCAAAATCTGCCGATTACCGAAGGTGCCGAAAAACTCGTCAGCACCTTAAAGCAGCTGGGCTATAAAACCGCTATTTTAAGCGGCGGTTTTAATTATTTTGGTCGTCACTTGCAGCAAAAATTAGGCATAGATTATGTCTACGCTAATGACCTAGAAATTGTTAATGGCAAGGTAACCGGTAATGTGACCGGCACGGTAGTGGACGGCGCGCGCAAGGCCGAACTATTGCGTGAGATCGCTCAGCGCGAAGGCATTAGCCTAGATCAATCTATAGCGGTGGGTGACGGCGCTAATGATTTACCTATGTTAAGCATCGCCGGTTTGGGTATCGCTTTTAGAGCCAAGCCTTTAGTAAAAGAATCGGCTAAGCAATCCATCTCAACCTTGGGCTTAGATGGTATTTTATATTTGCTGGGGATAGGGGATCGCTATTCAAAATAACAGTCGCTAGTTCCTAGTCTCTAGAGACTAGCGACTAATAACTAGAGACTGCCTAAGCTATATCCGTAAACTCGTGGTCCATTACTGGGCTGGGCCCAGCCAAGTAATCCCCTTGTATAAAATCTGCGCCTATTTGCCATAGCACGGCTAGGGCTGAGGCGTTTTGTATGTCGGGGATAATGGCTTTGCAGTTATTTTCGTTAATGCTGCTCACCATGGCTTTGAGTGCTTCGGTGTCATTACTACTTTGCAGCTGTTCGGCGTAAGCGTTGCTGAGGCGCACATAGTTGGCGTTGGTGTGTTTTAGTAATTTGATGGGCTCGTCACTACTGCCAAAGTCATTAACGGATAAGCGGCAGCCAGATTTCTGTAAGGCTTCAGCAAAACTAATTGCGGCGCTTAAGTTGTTGTTTAAATCTTGCTCGTCGAATTGGAAGGCTATAGCTTCGGCGGGCAGTCCACCGGCTTTTAAGGCCACGCTCAGCCAGGGGATTAAACCGTCATCGTGCAAGGCGTGGGCACTTAAATTAATTAACATGCATATGTTTTGGCCTTTGTCGCGCTCTGCCGAAAGCAACTTGGTGGCCTCCAAAATAATCCAGCGATCCACCCGTGTGTTGGTGGCTTGAAAATTAAGCTGGTTTAAAAATTTATTAGCGGGCAATAGCTGCTCGTTCTCATCTTTGTAGTTGACCAGTACTTCGTAGTGGTCGCCACTGCTACCCCGCAAGCTGACTATGGGGTGGAATAGTAGTGAAAAGAGATTGTCTTCCAAGGCCTCTTCTAGCATTTGATCCAGTTCGATATCGCCGCTGGCGTCGCCCACTGACTTACGTTCTCGTTCAGGTATATGGATTTTTGCGCTATTGCCTATGTATTTGTTATTAGCCTCGCTGCGAATTTTCTCGCAGGTTTCAAAGGCACCATCGATAATGCGATAGGGGTCTGAGGCTTTACCGTCTAAAGCGACTACGCCTATACTTACGGTGCACTGCAGTGACTGCCCTCGCACTTCAATAATATGCGCCTCTATGCTTTTGCATAGCGCTTCGGCTAGCTCTAGAGCCTTTTGTATGCCGGTATCTGATAACAGTATGGTGTAGCCGTCATCGCAATAGTGGGCTAGGCAATTTTCTTGCTGGGTGTGGCTTTGTATATGTTGGGCTATATCGATAATAACCGTCTCTATACTGCTAAGGCCTATGCGACGGCGCAGCGAGCCAAATTGGTCAATGCTGATAAACATGGCAGTGCTGATAGTGGTGCCAGCAGCAGCCTGCTTAATATGGGAATCTAGCTGAGCAATAAAATAGTCGTGGCTATAGAGGCCGGTAGCGGGGTCGTGATCCATGCTAACGGCATTTTCACCGCCGTTACTTTGTTGCCCTATGGTGAGCTGTACGCATTGTTCATCGTCGTAAGCGGCACGGCTGAGTTGCACATGGCTGTCAAAGTGTTCGCCATTTTCTTTGCAGCCAGAAAAATTAAACTGGGTGCTGTCATCGCTTTTTAATTGATTTTTTAATAGGCCCTTAAACTTGTCTTGATCGCCGTCGGCAATCATGTCGACTATAGGCAGGCAATCCAATTCCTCGGGTGAGCTGTAACCAAATATTTCTGCAAACAATTGATTGCTGCCGATGATCATGCCATCAGAGATATAGGCAATGGCGTCCTGAGATTGGTCCAGCAGCATTTCGCAGCGCTGTTCGGCTTCGGCTAAGTGTTCGCTTAAGCTGTGATTTTTGCGAACAATATTGTGCCTAGAGACTTCCCTGAAGGTGGCGTGGCATAGCCTAGCATGGTCGCTGGGGTCTATTACATCGCTGGCGCCAGCCTCAAATAACTCGGCGAGGTTGCCGCTGTTCTCGCGCAGAATAATCACTGGCAGGCTGAGTTTGGCTTTTTTACACTGCTCTAGGCATTGCTCGGGTTTTATTTCGGGATGGTAGTCATCGGCGATCAATAAATCCCAGTCATCCTTGTCTTTGAGGGCGGTAAAGAGCTCTTCTGCAGATGCAGCTCTATGAGCTCTGGCTACGCGGCCGGCATTGCGAAAAATGCTAATGAGTTGTTCGCCGGCATTATCTGATTCATTAACCAGTAGCAGCTTGATGGTGCTTTTTCTTGCCATAATTTCTAATAATCACCGTTTTAAAAACTATTATCTTTGAAGCTAAAGTTAATCACAAAGGCTGTTTATTATTTTTGTGAACGACTTAAAGCTTGCTTGTTGTGTTTATAAATTATTCCACAAGGAGTCTAGATCTCCGTCATGCGCAGTGCCGGGTGCAGCTTTTTTGCTGTTGCTAGCTGCCGAGCTAATTTTTCTAAATTCAAAGCGGTTATAGGCGCCGGTTTCATTGAGTTTTTTGGTAAGTTGAATTTGCACTTCTTTACCCTGCTGGTTGAGGGTAACTTTTTGACCTTCTTTAAAAGGCACTCTGGGCGTGATTAGCGTAACGGGTATGTTGAGGCTGGCCATTTCAGGCAGTACCAAAACACGCAAAAATTCATTTTGCGGCCCGGTTTTTTGTACTATGCGCGCGCCATAAGGCGAGGCGGTGGGGCTGATTAATTCTAGCCCTAGCTGGGTGCTCTTATCGTGTTGGTGATCTATCCAGCGGATAACCCCTACACTCCAGTTGTGGCCGTGAGGTTCTTGTATGCCGACGATTTCGCCGGCCTTAATCGATATGGGATTATCGTCGGGCCATTCTATACAATAGCCTTTGGGGCTGGAGTTGAGTGCGCTAACCTGGTGGTCTTTATACTTGGACGTTTCTTTATCGTCTTGCAGGCTTTTGTTGATATGAAAGTCTATGGACTCCATGGCGACATTGGTTTGGCCTACGTTGGATTCGTAGGGGCTATCCCATACATCTTTATGCCTAGCTTCTATTGTTGGTGGGCGCATAAATCGGTTGGTTTTTTCCATCACGATAGAGCCGGAGTTACTGTCTGATAGCAGGGCTTCAAAACTCATTTCACCAGAGGAGAAGTGATGGGTAGAGCTTAAGCCCACGCTGATATTCAGTTCGTCATTGCTCTCTAGGCGCATAAAGGTGCGCTTGCTCATTTCACTCCAAGCCAATAATAAATGGCCCAGTAAATCGTTGGAAATAATAAAGGCACCGTCAGTGATCATGAGCCCGCTTTGTTGCTGCCTTAGGTTTTCAATGTGCTGAGTAAGGCGGCGGGTGTCTAGGCTTAGCCAGTTGCTATCGATAGCTGACTCGTAGGCTTCCCTATACAGCGGCGGGGCATCCGACAGCGGGTTAATCACAAACAGGCTTTCCTGGCTGGCATGCTCTATTTGGCAGAGTTCTCCCCAGCCAGTAAGCGGTGCTAGTAAATGCTTAAAATCTTCCTGCCGTAGCTGTTTGGGTTTGGCTGCGCCTAGTAATAAAGCGCGTGTATAGCCATTAAGTACGCTGCCGTCGTTAACTTCTTTATCGCTAACAGGGGTGTTAAGCGCATTGTGCTGTTTGGCGAGTAGATAAAATTGATGCAGTTGCTGCCACAGTTGTTTGTCTGCCGACTCATACAGTTGGTAGTGGCGTACTAAGTTGAGTGTGCTTTCGGTAATGGCGCGGTATAGCGATTTGGCTATCAGCTGTTCGGGCTTGCCGCCGACGATGCGCTTACCCAGTGCTGACGCATGGCTGGCGACTATGGTGTAGCCTATGACCATTTGCTGATGCAAGGTATGGCTGAGGTTGGCGACCTGTTTAGCCTGTTTGGGCAATATGATGGGTTGATTTAAATAGTGCTTGCTTAGCGAGCGGCTAACAAAATGTATTTGCGCACGCAATTGTTCCAGTATTTTAAAACGTTCTTCGGGCAGCAATCGCACACGATTCAGTTCGCTAATAGCTTGAAATAATTGCCTGGTTGTTTGACCTATATTAGCTTTAGGGAGTTGCGCTACCCACTCTATAACGGCGGTTTCTTTGCATGTAAAAAAACTAGAATTTTCCAAGTCTTGTCGAGGAACTCTAATTCTTATTTGATCATCACTGCTCATAAGGCGCTATTACAATTTTAAATGGGTCATTAGGCTAAGCATCAAGTGTAGCAGAGTTCGCTAACTTGTTGATATTTCGATAGAAGAATCCGCTTTTTTGACCTTATAAACAAGCTTAATATGCAGGGATGGGGGTTTTTGAAGCTTGTTGGGGTAATTCCCTTACCAATTTAGGCACTAAGTAGCCGGGCAGCTTGGTCCGTAGTGACTCAATGAGGGCTATGGCGTGGCTTTCGTCTACATCAAAATGGGCCGCCCCTTGCACCTTATCAAGCACATGTAAGTAATAGGGTAGTACGCCCATAGCGAAGAGTTTTTCGTTTAGTGCCTGCAGCGCTGCGCTGTTGTCGTTGACCTTCGCTAGCAATACCGACTGGTTGAGTAGAGTAACGCCTGCCGCCTTAAGCTTGGCCATGGCCTGCTGTACGCGGCTGTCTAATTCGTTGGCGTGGTTGCAGTGAATCACAAACACAGTTTGTAGTCGGCTGCTGGTTAACAGGGTGACGAATTCGTCGCTAATCCGCTCGGGGATTACCAGCGGCAGGCGGCTGTGTACGCGCAGGGTCTGCACATGGGGAATGGCGGCTATGTTTGCTATGAGCTCGGCTAATTGCTTGTCGCTGGCCACTAAGGGATCGCCGCCGCTAAGTATTACCTCGCTGATGCTGCTATCGGCGGCGATATAATCCAGTGCGGTTTGCCACTCCTTGCGGCTGGGGTTGTTATCCTCATAGGGAAAGTGGCGTCTAAAGCAGTAGCGGCAATTGATGGCGCAGCCGCCGCTAACCACTAATAGCACCCGGCCATGGTATTTGTGTATCAAGCCGGGGTGAGGGTTGTTGCTCTGCTCCTGCAGGGGGTCGGCGATAAAGCCCGGTTGCGCTAGCAGTTCGGCCCCTTGTGGCAGCACTTGTAGCAATAAAGGGTCGTTCCAGTCGCCGGGCTGCATTTTATCGACAAAGGCCGTAGGCACACGCAGGGAGAAGTCTTGGCAGGCCGCTAGATGCGCGGGCATATCCTCGGCTTGCAGGCCCAGTAGGGCAAATAGCTGGGCAGGCTCGCGTACCAGTGTTTTCAGCTGTTGCTGCCAGTTAGCGGTTGCTGGTTTTTTGCTCTGCCAAATTAAGTCGGTAGGGGCTGTCATAGATGTACTGCTCATAGCCAGCTGTGGCCAAGGTTAGGGCTTAAACGCTTAGCATTATACCAACATAAGCATGGAGGCTAGTAGTCGTTGTGGTGGGCTGGGTGTGGATTAGCCGTTATCTGACGGTTGGGCGCGGTGTAGCAGGCGAAATTCTAAGGGGGGGTGATTGGTCCAGCGGCGAAAGGCGCGGGTAAAGGAGCTGAGTTCGGAGTAACCGAGCATAAATGCGATATCCAGCAATGATAAGTCTGTTGCCTCTAGGAAATTGGTGGCAATTTGTAAGCGTATTTGCTCTAGTATTTCCTTAAAGCTAAGGTCGTATTTTTCCAATCGTCTTTGCAGGGTTCGGCCACTCAAATGAAACTTCTCGGCGATTTCATTGATATTAGGTGGGCCATTGCTCAGCGATTCGATAATGGCGTCCTGTACCTCATGTAGCCATTGGTCGTTAGGGGCAGGAATTTTAAAACTGAGCAATTGCTCTAAGGCGTCTTCTAAAGAACTACTAAGTTTTAAGTCGGCACCAGCGATGGCTGTGTCTAATAGCGATGAGTCAAAAACGATTTTATTGGTTGGGCTACTGAAGAAGATTTTATTGCATAGCAATCGTTGATGTTCGCTTATATCTGTGGGCTGGGGGTGTTGCAGGTGTACTTCTATAGGCCGCCAAGGCTTACCTAATAGTGCGGAAATAGTCGCAACAAAAGCCATGATTGTCATTTCAGAGTCTTGTCGACTGGGAATGATTTTTTTAGATAATATTCTATAAGATAAATGAATATTGCCGTTATTTTCGTTGAGCAGCATTTCATTGTCACTTTGAAAAAGTTTGTAGTAGCGTGTAATTATATTCAAAGCATCACGAATACTTTTGCTATTCATTTGCGCGTAACCTAAAACGCCTAAATCTTGTAGTTCGATATTTTCATAATAATGTAAGCCAATATTTTCGTCGCCGGTAAAGCGTGCAGCTTCTTCCATCATCATTTGAAACGTGGCCATGGGTAAGATGGTGTCAGGTTGTGTTAGTGAGTCTTTTTGTAGCGAAAGCTGTGTTAAAAACTGATCCACATCAACGCCTTTCTCGCTTAAAAAATCGATTAATATTTTGGAATAAACGGTACTGATAATAGGCTGGTTTAAGTTGGCTTGGGGCATGGTATGTAAGCGCTTTGCGCAAAATGCGTCATAAGTTGTCGTGGGGCGTCAATGTCACCGTTAGATTATTCTTTCATAATTCAACCTTACTAAATAGTAGTGCTGATAACCAACGATTATTTGGTAACTATAGCAGAGAGCTACAGCATGTGATTAATAAACAGTACCCCGCTTTTATGAGGATGTTGAAATGAAAAAAGTTGCCCCCCCAAGAGCTAGAGATTTGGGCTTGCCATTAGAGGGGACGCCGGGAAAATGGAATGCCATTACTGACGTGGCTGGCGTAGAGGTGGGGTATTGCACTTTGAATAGCGGGGACGGCCCACTAAAGGTAGGTAGTGGGCCGGTCTATACCGGCGTGACAGCAATATTACCTAGGGGCCGACAAGAGCTGCCTCGGCCGGTATGGGCAGGGCTTTATGATTTGAACGGCAATGGTGAGCTGACGGGCTCACACTGGATAGAGGACGCAGGCTATTTTATCAGCCCTATTTGCATAACCAATACGCATTCCGTAGGTATGGCTCATCACGCTACCGTCGGCTGGATGTTGGAACAGCATAAGGACTATTTTGAGCAGTATCACTCTTGGGCCATGCCGGTGATTGCCGAGACTTATGATGGCTTATTAAACGATATTTGCGGCCGACATATTAAAGAAGAACATGTTTTGGCAGCGCTAGATTCCGCAACTACTGGCCCTGTGGCTGAGGGGAACGTGGGCGGCGGTGCTGGTATGCAAAGCTATGAGTTTAAAGGTGGCACGGGTACCAGTTCGCGTGTGGTAGAGGTGCAGGGCACACAATATACGGTGGCGGCTTTGGTGCAATCAAACTTTGGTTTGCGGCCGGAATTTTCCGTATGTGGTGTGCCGGTGGGCCAGCATATTACTGAAAACGCCATTATTACTGAAAGCAGTGGCCATGAGCAGGGATCTATAGTGGTTATTATAGCTACCGATGCGCCATTACTACCCGCTCAGCTTAAGCGTTTAGCTAAACGTGGGGCCTTGGGTATAGGGCGTACTGGCACCTATGGTGGCCATTTTTCTGGCGATATTATGATGGCTTTTTCTACCGCTAACGACATCATTATGCCGCCATTGGGGGCAGAGCAGCCCACCAGCTTTAATCTTGAATGTTTGAACGATGCTCACTGCGACACGCTTTACTTGGCGACCGTGCAGGCGGTAGAGGAATCAGTGTTAAATGCCATGATAGCGGCAGAGTCAGTGGCAACTATAAAACCTGCTGGTCGTGTTTTAGAGGCTATAGACCACGATGCCTTGTGTCGTGTAATGGCTAGTTATTCTAGATTGCGTGAGTAGTAATACTTTTTTCTGGTCTCCTTGGCAGCTTCGGCTGCCTTTTTTCCATCTGCGTCAACAATTGTCATTCAGTGTCAATGCAAACGCTGTAAGGAAACGTCATTATTGACGGCGCTGCTTAATGAATACTGAAACTTATTAAGTCAGCCAGTACATTTTTCTGAGTAAAACAAAAATAAATAATGTAAGTATTTTAGTCTCAAAACTAGTGGGGAAAGTATTATGAAAACGATATCGTCTAGGTTTAAAACTACCGCAATCTGTGCCGCTATTGCCGGTGCGGGTATGGGCGCTGTGGCCACGCCGGCTTTAGGCCAGAACGCCACTATTGAAGAGTTAATTGTAACCTCACGAAAGCGTCAGGAAAATGTACAGGATATACCTGTAGCTATTACCGCCTTAGGAGAGGCCACAATAGATAATTTAGGTGCTACATCGGTTAGTGACTTAGTCACTAACGTGCCTAACCTGGCGATGGACCCCAATGGCAACTCGCTTAACTCATGGGGCTTACGTGGCATCGTCAGTGTGTCCAGAAATGCAGGCCAGGAAAGTGGCTTGGGGGTATATATAGACGGTGTTTATGCGGGTCGTCCGGCTTCGTTTAATTTCCCGCTCAGTGATATACAGCAGGTTGAAGTGCTGCGTGGTCCACAGGGGTCTTTATTTGGCCGCAATACTATTGCCGGGGCTATTAATATTACAACGAAAATGCCCTATGACGAATTTCAAGGCCAGATTAAAACCACTTTAGGTAACTACTCGAAAGTTAATGTTGAGGCTGGTGTTTCAGGCGCAATAGTCGAAGGCACGCTTAACGGTAAAATTAGTGGCTTTTCTTTTCAGCGTGATGGTTATGTTAAAAACATTAGCGATGGTAAAGATCAGATGAGTGAAGATCGTGTAGGTGGGCGCATGGGCTTGTATTGGACGCCTAACGACCGCACAGAAATTATTTTTTCTGGCGATTATTTAGAGCAGGATAATAGACAGATTTTTGGTGCTACTAGAGAGCCAGGGCTAAACGATATTGCTGCCGGATGGTATCAAAGTAGCGCGCATAAAATTAACAGCAACGATCCAAATAGTGAAAAGATAAAAAGTGGCGGTAGCAGCCTAACAGTAAATTTTGAAACGGAGTCGGAGTTTATCTTAAGCTCTATTACCGCCAAACGTTTTGCTGACTTTGAGTTGTTGGCCGATGATGATGCTGGGCCATTAACGTTAACCTATTCAGAGTTTCAAGATGACTCCGACACCTTTAGTCAGGAGTTTAAAATAGTCTCGCCATCTTATGACAGCTACGACTATGTGGCAGGGCTTTACTATTTAAACCAATCGATAGAGGCTGCTAGGGTAACATCGGTTTTACCTTACCCTGAAAATACTATTGGTATTCTTAGCGAAAGCGAAGTCGATACCAAAGCTTGGGCTGCGTTTGGTACTTTAAATGTGTACCCCACTGAAGATTTAACCTTAACCCTAGGGCTGCGTTACACCGATGAAGATAAAAGCAGTCAGTTTAGCCAGCTAGAAAATGCGGGTATAGGTTTCCCTACGGTATCTTTCTCACCTGATATCAGTGATCAATCATGGTCTGGTGATGTTAGCGCTAGTTATGCCATTGATGAAAACATCAAGGTTTACAGCTCTATACGTAGGGGGACAAAAAGCGGTGGTTTTCAAACTGATGTGATTGATTTTACCAGTCCTGAGCTATTTGAATTTGGCGCTGAAACCGCTACCTCCTATGAGTTGGGCTTGAAAGGTTCCTTCTTTGAAAGAAGCATGGAGGTTAATGCCTCTATCTTCCGCACCGATTATGAAGATATGCAAGTCGGCCAGCTATTAGGCTTAGGGTTTACCACTACTAATGCCGGTGAGTCAGAAATTAACGGTATAGAGTTGGAGCTGCGCTGGGTGGCTACCGATAATTTATCCTTTGGCTTTAGCGCTGGCGTGTTGGATCACGAATACACCTCTTACGATGATTGCAATGGTGTAGGTGTGGACTGCGATGGTAACAAGCTGCAATTAGTGTCTGACTGGACTGCCGCGGCCAATATGGATTACTGGTACCCATTAAATTCTGGTGCGGTGTTGGAACTTCATGTTGATGGTTCTACCAAAGATGACTCCTATACCGATGCGGTTAATGATAAAGACTTGTTAGTGGAAGGCTTAACTTTAGTTAACGCGCGTATAGGTTATGTATCTGCCGATGAAAGTTATAGTGTGTATTTGTGGGGTAAAAACCTGGCTGATAAAGAAAGTGACTCGGTATTGTGGAAGTATCCCATTACTGGCTTGTTCTTTGGCTCTGAGTTTAGCGGCTTGCAGGGAATACCTTCTATGCCACGTACTTATGGCATAGAGGCTACCTACAGGTTTTAAAGTATAGTGGCGGTTTGTGGTGTTTATTTGAAAATTAACAGAGGTCAACCCTAAGCATGACTACCGTCAATGATCGCTCAGCCGTCGCAGCCGCCGTTGCTATAAGTTTTATTTCGATGGCACCGTTTTTAGTTCTTCCCTTGTTTGTTGGTGCCGTCGCTAATGACAGGGGATTAAACAGCCCGCAGATAGCTTGGCTGGCTTCTACACTTATGTTGGGGGCAGCGATTAGCTCAGTGCTGGCGATGTTTTGGGTGCGTAAAGTTGATTGCCATAAAGCGGCTTATTTAGCACTGAGTGTGGTTGCGGTGAGTTTCTTTGGCGCTATATTTACTGATAGCTTACTGATTTTTTTTCTTTTAGTGTTTCTAGGAGGCTTAGGTGGGGGGTCAGCTTATTCATTAGTGCTAACCGCGCTATCGGATAATCGCAATTCAGAGCGTTGCTTTGGGTTCTCGCTAGCGGCCCAAGTTCTTTTTCAGGTTATAGGTTTGTTTTTTTTACCGACACTAACGGCGGTAGCTGGTGCCAAGGCTGGGCTTATTTTGTTTAGTGTGTTGGCTGTTGTGGGCCTATGTTTGGTTTCGGCTTTGCCGCAAGCGGGTATGGCAGTGACTCAGCCGCCGGTTAAAAAAATATTACCAACATCCGCAGCGCTATGGGCTTTGGGCGGATGTTTGCTGTTCTTTTTTAATGTGGGGGTGGTGTGGACCTTTATAGAAAGAATGGCCTATGCCAATGGCTTTTCCGCCAAATTTATTGGTATGGCTCTCTCGGCAGGTGTTTCTTTAGGCGTGCTGGGGGCGCTAGCTGCAGCATGGTGTGGGGATAGATGGGGTTATGTGCGGCCTTTGACTATAGGGGCGGTTATTACCTTGTTATCACTATGTTTATTATTAGCTGGAATGAGCCCGTTGCAGTTTGTGATTGCGCTTGCGCTATACAATTTTGCGTGGAACTTTTCTTTAGCTTTTCAATACGCGGCAGTTAATGCGGTAGACAAAGGGGGGCGTGCGGTAGCTATTGCTCCGGCATTTCATGCCACTGGCGCGGCTATAGGGCCTAGCCTTGCGGCGTTATTTATTACCGCTAATGACTATATTGCTGTGAATATACTGGCTGCTGTTGCGGTATTACTGAGCCTGTTGTTTTTTGTTCTTGCGATCGGCAAGCGTAAACATGGATGCGTTATGGCCCAGCAGGAGAGCTAAGCAGCGTATTAATGTTTAGTTGAATGGTGCTGATTCAGCGCTTATTTATCGATGAACTTGGGCTGTTAGAGAGCGGGTATAGTGAGTGCCATTACAACGGCTACCCTGGTCCATTTAGTAAGAGCGACCTACTTAGCGGAGGTGCAAAGCCCCCGCCTAAGGTATCTACCGTCGCAAACCTCATATTGCGAGGTGGTGATGACTATTATCTCGTTAAGTTTCTGCTTGAGGGCGGGCTAAAATGGCTCCGCCTTTAGCCTGCGCCTCTGTCCTTTCTGCCCCTCCTTCCTGTAAATAAGTATTTGCTAGTGTGGCCTTGGTTAAACTTGAGGCAAGACTACGGTATAATTGCCCGCAATTGGATAACCCCAAAGGTTGTTAACGCTCTGTAATTCCAGCGTTGCATGTCTAGGCCCATAAGTGCAAAGAGACGTTATCGCCCAGCTTATCGCAATCCTGAGCGCAGGGCTGGCATCAAAAATACCAGTAAGTTGTTAAAAATCAACAGCTTACATAAACTATAAATATATATGTAAAGGCAGTGTGCAAAATGGCTACGTACTCAACCAACGAATTCAAAAATGGTCTTAAATTAATGTTAGAGGGTGACCCCTGTACCATTCTTGAGAACGAGTTTGTACGCCCGGGCAAGGGACAAGCCTTTAGTCGCGTTAAGTTTCGCAACTTAAAAACCGGCCGTGTCTGGGAGCGTTCATTAAAGTCTGGCGAGAAGCTGGAAGGCGCCGATGTACTGGATGTCGATGCCGAGTACCTTTATAGCGACGGTGAGTTTTGGCACTTCATGGAGCCCGATACGTTTGAACAGTATCAGGCCGATGCCAATGCTGTTGCCGACGTTAAAGATTGGTTAAAAGAGCAAGATAAGTGTGTGGTGACCTTGTTTAACGGCGCGCCTTTAGTGGTACAAGTGCCTAATTTTGTGGACTTGGAAGTTGCCGACACCGACCCGGGTGAAAAAGGCGATACCGCTCAAGGTGGCAGCAAGCCTGCAACCCTCACCACTGGTGCAGTAGTTCGTGTGCCCTTGTTTATCAATATCGGTGAAGTGTTGCGCATAGATACCCGCACCGGCGAATACGTTAGCCGCGCAAAAAGCTAAGCCCTTCCTCTATGGCTCTGCTGATGGCAGCGGAGCCGTTATTCTTTTTTGTTAGTAACGTTTATGTCAGATTGGCAGCCCTCCGCAAGTATTCAGCAATTAACCCAACGTGCACAATTATTGACGCAGGTGCGGCAGTTTTTTGCTCAGCACAATGTGCTGGAAGTGGAAACGCCTTTGTTGTGTAGCCACGCGGTTACCGACCCGCACATGCCTATTTTAACGGCGGATAATCCGCTATTAGGTGAACAGCCTTACTATCTACAAAGCTCCCCAGAATATGCCATGAAGCGTTTGCTGGCAGCGGGCAGTGGCCCTATTTACCAACTGTGCAAAGCGTTTCGAGGGGGCGAGCAAAGTTGTAGGCACAACCCTGAATTTACTATGCTGGAATGGTATAGGCCCGGCTTTGACCATTTTCAGTTAATGGCTGAAATCTCTGATTTATTGGTAGCGGTAATGGCCGCCCCCGCCGCGCAGCAGATTGCTTATGGTGAGTTATTTCAACAGTATTTGGCAATTAACCCGCACACCGCAACGGCTAAAGAACTAGAGCAAGTTGCGCGCCAGCACATTGATATACAAATGCACAGCGATCAGTGCGACGATTGGTTAAACCTATTAATTGCCGAAGTGATAGAGCCTAAGTTGGGCTTTGCTGCGCCGCTATTTATTTATGATTACCCCGCTAGCCAAGCTGCCTTGGCCAAGGTGGCGATGGATGCTAACGGCCACGCTGTGGCGCAGCGCTTTGAGTTATATGTGCAGGGTATAGAGTTGGCGAATGGCTATTTTGAGCTAACCGACAGTGCCGAGCAGGCTAGGCGTTTTCAGCAAGAGCAGCAACAACGTCAGCAATTAGCTAAGCCTGTTATGGCCAGTGATAGCTATTTATTAGCGGCGCTAGAGTCGGGCTTGCCTGAGTGTGCTGGGGTGGCTTTAGGTTTTGATCGTTTGGTGATGTTGGTTTTGCAGCAAAATAATATCAGTGATGTATTGAGTTTTACTAGTGATAGGGCTTAGGCTTTTT
>TARA_R110000868_G_scaffold37111_9_pt1 | contig 59300 bp, 52 predicted proteins | sample TARA_R110000868 | Tara Oceans TARA_R110000868 (sample SAMEA4397489) | marine metagenome | biome: Polar Biome; feature: [SRF] surface water layer (ENVO:00010504); material: water (ENVO:00002006), including particulate matter (ENVO:01000060) such as... | depth 5 m | reverse complement strand
AACATCCAACATCCAACATCCAACATCCAACATCCAACATCCAACGAAATGCTTAGACTTTCTATAATCACAATTCTACTCTTACTTATTAACTGCAATTTGACTGCACAGGAGGGAGTTGATGAAGCCTGGAATGAAATTTCAAGAACAGTAGCAGATGGAGATTTTGAAGGTTATGCTGCTACGTACCATCCTGATGCCGTTTTGGTAAATGGAATTTCAGGAACAAGTTATCCAATATCTAATGCATTGGCTGGTTGGAAGCAAGGATTTGATGATACTAAAGCGGGAAAAATGAAGGCAAGCGTTGTATTCAAATTCACGGAGCGACTCCACAGCGAAACAACGGCTCATGATACTGGAATTTTCCGCTATGTAGCTCAAGAAGATGGAAAAGAACCTCAAGTAGTACTAATACATTTCCAAGGCTTGTTGACCAAAGTTAGAGGGGAATGGAAACTTATGATGGAGTATCAGATAGCGATGGCAACGGAAGAAGAGTGGATCTCCATTAAATAAAATAAAGGTAACGACGCAGAGCATCGCTACCAGAAATTATTCGATCAAATTAAGAAAGTACTTTTGTTTCTTCAGTTTTCCCATTTTTACCAGTAACTGCAGATTTATGAGCATCACTCACCTTGTAAAAATCTGCTGCATTGGTAATAGATTCTTTTTCAAGAATTAAATCTAACACGGAATCCATTCTTTCTAGATATTCAACTTCTAGATTTCCAATAACATTGGTTTCAATTTCAGCAACATCTTTTTCATTCTTTTTTGGAAGAAGAACTTTAGTAATACCAGCTCTTTTTGCAGCCAACACTTTCTCTTTAATTCCGCCAACTGGAAGAACTAAGCCCCGAAGAGTAATTTCGCCAGTTAAAGCAATGTTACCTCTAACTTTTCTTTGTGTGAAGATAGATGCTATTGCACTCATCAAAGAAACACCTGCAGAAGGTCCGTCTTTTGGTACTGCCCCAGCGGGAACGTGAATGTGTAAATCCCAGTATTTGAATGCTTCTTCGGGAATACCTACTTCTTCAGCATGTGCTTTTAAATATGAAATTGCCAGCATTGCTGATTCTTTCATCACATCGCCCAACTGACCTGTAATATTTAACTTTCCAGAACCTTTAGAAACACTTGCTTCAATAAATAAAATGTCTCCACCAAAAGGAGTCCAAGCAAGTCCTGTAGCTACGCCTGGTACAGTAGTTCGTTCAGCAACATCACTAAAGTATTTTTGCTTGCCTAAGAACCCTTCGACATCAGAAACAGTTACATTAAACTGCTCGATTTCTCCAGATGCTACTTTGGCTGCTACACCACGACATACAGCTCCAACTTGTCGATCTAAGTTTCTAACACCAGATTCACGAGTATATTGATCAATCAATAATTCGATGGCTTTATCTTCAATAGTGATTTGTGAATCTTTCAATCCATTTTCTTTGATCTGTTTAGGAATCAGATACTTTTTAGCAATTTCAGTTTTTTCTTCAAGAGTGTAACCACTTATATTGATGATCTCCATTCTATCACGAAGAGGAGCAGGAATGGTCTCAAGAGAATTCGCTGTCGCAATGAATAGAACTTTAGATAAGTCGTATTCAATTTCAAGATAATTATCACTAAAGGTATCGTTTTGCTCTGGATCAAGAACTTCAAGCAGAGCAGAAGTTGGATCACCTCGATAATCGGCTCCTACTTTATCAATCTCATCTAACATGATAACAGGGTTACCTTTAGCGGCTTTTTTCATTGACCGAATAATCCGCCCTGGAAGTGCACCAATGTATGTTCTTCTATGTCCTCGAATTTCGGCTTCATCCCTAATTCCACCTAAGCTGAAGCGTTCAAACTCTCTATTTAAGGCGCGAGCTATGGATTTGCCCAAACTAGTTTTTCCAACCCCTGGAGGGCCGTAAAAGCAAAGAATAGGAGCTTTCATATCCTTTTTAAGTTTAAGTACAGCTAAATACTCAATAATTCTTTTTTTAACTTTCTCAAGTCCATAATGATCTTCTTCTAATACCGTTCTAGCGTATTCAAGGTCCAGCTTATCTTCAGAGTATTCATCCCAAGGAAGATCTAAAATCCATTCAACATAACTATGAATAATTCCATAATTAGGAGAAGCATTTGGGGTCATTTCCAATCGTTGCAATTCCTTTTCGGCAACTTCACGAGCGTAATCTGGTAACTTCTTAGTTTTTAATTTTTCACGAAGTTTTTCTACCTCTTGATGTTCAGCACCTTCCCCAAGTTCTTCTTGGATTGCTTTCATCTGTTGGCGAAGATAGAACTCACGTTGTTGATCATCGATATCCGATTTTACCTTAGTTCGGATTTTTTCACTCATATCCAAAACTTGAAGTTCCTGCTCAAGAAATTCTAGTATCTTTTCAAGATTCTCGGAAAACTTTGCTGTCTCTAGTAAATCTTGTTTATCATCGATATCTACATTTAGATTCGATGCTATAAAATTTAAAAGAAATGCAGGGCTGTTTATGTTATTGACAGCAACCGCAGCTTCAGAAGGTATATTTGGAGATTTATTAATGATATCAACAGCGGTCTCCTTTACATTTCGAACAGATGCACTTAACTCAAGTCCTTCAATATCCATTTGTTTTGGATAAGCTTTTACTTTTGCTTTGAAGTAAGGTTGGTCTTGTGTGAACTCATCAATTTCAAAAACAGATTTACCTTGAATTACAATACTTCGACTTCCATCAGGCATTTTGATGAGCTTCAAGATTTGAGCTACTGTCCCAATTTTATGGAGATCTTTATACTCAGGCTCTTCAATATCCATATCCTTTTGGGTTACAACCCCAATAGTTTTGTCACCAGCATATGCTTCTTTAACCAATGCTAAAGAGCGATCTCTACCAACCGTAATGGGAACTACAACACCTGGAAATAGAACGGTGTTTTTTAATGGTAGAATGGGCAGACTTTCTGGAACTAAAGCTTCAATTAGGGCTTTTTCTTCTTCCTCAGACATCAATGGAATTGCCTGTTCAAAATCTTCGAAATTATCTTCCGATTTCCCTAAATCATTAAATAAATCTAAACGCGTTTTCATCAAATCCTTTTGCTTTTAATTTCAATCATTCCAACGCAAATACAAAGCCATGCTTTTAAAGATTTCCAAAGAGTCAGAAAAAAAAGGGTATGGCAGAAAAGTAAGGCAATGTGTCAGGTTCAGAAATGGAACTGAAGAGCAGCAACGGTTACCCCAGTAATAGTAGGACTATCACTAAAAGTTCTTGATATGAATTGTGTGGCAATCGATAAATCCCAAAGCTTTGTTTCTATAGCAGTGCCAAAGCTAAAGTAATTGGGTAATTCTGAAGCAATCTGTGTTCCTGCCCGAAGAGGAAGAAATTTTAATGGTCTCACTTCTATACCTACAGATGCTACAAGTTTTTTTGAATTAAATGCATTATTTGTTAATCCAATACTTAAATCACCCATTAATTTTATACGGTTAAATTCGAAAAGAGCACCTGCGTGCAAAGCTGATGGGAGTAAAACTGAAAAACCTCCATCTTCTCGTTGTGTATTTAAAAAGGGATTATAAACACTATCCTGATCCACAAAATCTATAAACTGACCAGGGGCTCCAACAAAGGCATCATTAGATAAATCATTAATACCAGGGAAATTTGGAACAATTGTAGTATCGCGAGTAGAGTTTAGCATAATTCCATTTTCTTGATAATGAACAAACCCAATGTCAGTTATTGAAAAGGAGAGTCGGAGCGATTTATTAGTTTGTTGTTGGTTTTCACTTATGGTTGAAAGGTCACTACCAATAGTAATCAAATAAGTGAAACCAAGATCTATTCCAGCTCCAATTCCATAAGGACTGAAGATCTCATCGGTTATATTATTTAATAACGCACTTTGGGCAGGAATTCCATCAAGATAATCATTCGTTGCTTTCCCAAAATTACCGGAAGCAGTGTATTCAAATCCTTGTATTGTGTTAATAGCACTATTTTCACCTTCAAGAAAAGTATTCGTCCATTTAGCATTTTGATATGCACCACCTAACACTAGTTTTGGGGCTATTCCAAAATTGAATTCATCAAGTCTAGGAGACATATCGGAGAAAAAACGGAATGACTCTGAATAACCAAAAGAAACTTCATATAAAGATTGATAACGATGAACCAGTGTTCTGTCAAGACCCATTTCGTTATTAATTTCTTTGAGTTCTGTTGAATACCAGCCTTTTCCAACTTCAAAGCTGGAAGAAATTCTGTTTCTTATAGCAAGTGAATAAGCTCTTTCATTATTACGCCATTTAAATCCTAAAAGGGTTAAATCTAATCGTGTTTGATGAAGGGAAGTAGAGCGATTTCGGATATAGTTATCTTCTATAATGGAATTCCGTTCAATTGGTGAAATTGTATATGAACCTGGATTAAATGCTGAAATATAATCTTGAAGGTTTGACGACTGATCATTTAAACCGCTAAAGTTTTGAACGGCATTAAAGTAAGTTCCAGTAATCAATAAACCGAAATCAATATTACGTTTCCGATCTTGAATAAGAAGATTTGCAGGATTGTAGAAGTTTGCGTTGTAATCGGTGATATAAGTACTTCCTCCACCACCAAGCGCAACATTACGAGGTGTTAAAACAGGTTGGGCATACGAATGAATTCCGCACAGTAAAGCCCATGCTATAGCAAATATTATCCTTCTCACTATTGTCTATTCGATGACTTGAAGAGGGGCAGCCCTCAGCATCAATTTCTTTTGTCCTCTTTTTTTGAAAAATACAACAACTTTAGCATCCATTCCTAATCCACTGCGGCTAATGATTTTGCCTTCCCCAAATTTTGGGTGAAGAACACGCATACCAACTTGGAATGGATCTTCTCCATCTTGGTATTCATATTGAATTGTTGAAGTTGCTGATGTTCGAGTCTTCTTTGTGACTGGAGCTTCCCAATCGTACTCAATATGTGTAGAGTTAGAGTCTGTTCTAGTTGATGAATCGTCTAAGGTGAAACGATCTTTACTCTGACTAATTGTGGCACCTGATTCGGTACGTACAACTCCAGGATCAACTTCGTCTATAAACCGGGAACGTAGCTGTTGTTGTTCTTCTCCAAATTTAAATCGGGTTTTACAGTGACTGAAATACAATCTTTGTTCGGCACGAGTTATTGCTACATAGAATAAACGGCGCTCTTCCTCTACATCTGCCTCAAAACCTTCTCGGCCACCAACCGGAAAGAGGTTTTCTTCTAATCCAACCACAAATACAACAGGAAATTCTAACCCTTTAGATCCGTGAACAGTCATCAAAGTAACGGCTGGTTTATTCTCATCGAATTTATCACCATCTGTAATTAGGGAAATTTCTTGTAAGAATGCACTTAAAGATGGTTTGGAAGTTCCTTTCTCGTAATAAGAAATAGCATTTTGGAATTCGAGAATATTTTCTCTGCGCATCATTGATTCATGAGAATTCTCCTCAACTAAAACCTTCATATAACCAGATTGTTCTAATACAGCGCGAGTAACATCAGATAAACTTCTATTTTGCTCTAATTCCTTACTCAGCTGAGTAATCATATTTACAAACTCTCGAACACGAACTTTTGCAGGTTTATATACATCGGTTTGTTCAACTTGTTCGAGCATGCTCCAAATAGAACGACCACTTTCTCTGGCTTGGTTCCTAAGATCGTTAATCGACTTATTTCCAATGCCTCGAGAAGGTTCGTTAATAATTCTAATCAGATTTGTTTCATCATGTCTGTTTACTAACAAAGTTAGATAAGCCAATACATCTTTAATCTCTTTTCGTTGGTAAAAGGAGAGACCACCAATAAGCTGATAAGCTATATCGTGCCTGCGAAATGCCTCCTCAAAAACCCTTGACTGATAATTAGTACGATATAAAATGGCGAAATCATTGTTGTTGTACCCATGTCTCATCTTCAGTTCTACGATATATTGAGCAATACGATTTGCTTCATCTCTATCATCGTAATTTTTGAGAAGAGTTACTGGGTCACCAAGTCCTTGTTCGGTCCAGAGTGTTTTATCAAGTTGTTTGGTGTTTTTTTTGATGATAGAATCAGCGCACTGAAGAATTGATCTTGTAGAACGATAGTTTTGCTCTAATGGAACCTGCTTTGCATTATCGTAATCTTCCTGAAAGTTCAAGATGTTTGAAATATCAGCACCGCGGAAAGAATAAATACTTTGTGCATCATCACCAACTACACAGATATTATTGTATTTAGCAGCCAGCATTTTCGTGGCTTTATACTGAGCATGATTGGTATCCTGATATTCATCAATTAAAATATATTTGAAACGATCCTGATACTTTTCCAACAAATCAGGGTTTTCTTCAAAAAGCTCGATGGGTTTAATCAATAAATCATCAAAATCCATTGCGTTACTTTGTTTCAAACGCTTGATGTAAATGGTATACACACGAGCAGTGATATCATCTAAAGTTGAGCTAACGAACTTATTTTGATAACTTTCTGGATCAATTAGTTGATTTTTTGCGTCACTAATTTTATTCCGAATAGTTTTCGGTTTGATTTCTTTGGGATCAAAATTCAGTTCTTGAAGAATTTGCTTAATAACCTGTTCAGAATCGCTAGTATCGTAAATAGTAAAATCCTGTCCGTATCCAAGTTTTTCAGCTTCAAACCGTAGAATCTTAGAAAAGATAGAATGGAATGTTCCCATCCATAATTTTTGAGCTTTGTCGCCAATAAGATTCTTGATTCGATCTTTCATTTCACGAGCAGCCTTGTTCGTGAAGGTTAGAGATAGAATTTCATTTGGTGCGGCTTTAAATTGCTGAAGGAGATAAGCAATTCGATACGTTAATACTCGTGTTTTACCTGAACCAGCTCCTGCAACAATTAGTAAGGGGCCTTCGGTATGAGTTACTGCTTCATATTGTTGCTTATTCAGCCCGGTTAAAAAATCGGGTCCTTTTCGAGGTTCTTCAGGTTGCAGAGAAAATGTTTTCATATTTATCCAGTCAAATCAAACTCACCCCTCAATCCCCTCTCTAAAGGGGAAGAACTTCAATCTTATACTTACTCTATTAAGTGAGTTCTCCTCAAAAGAGGAAATGGAATGGATTCTTATTTACTCAAAATCTTTTAATTGTTCGCGGAGCTTTTCGAGGTTTGTTTCGCCATCACGGAGTTTATTCCGTTCATTCTCAACAACTGCTTTTGGAGCATTATCAACGAAGTTTTTATTATTTAGCTTTCCGTTTACGCCTTTAAGCCATCCTTCAATGCGATTGATTTCCCCTTTAATGCGTTCGATTTCTTTATCGGTATCAATAAGTCCTTCAAGAGGAACATAGATTTCATTTCCATCTACAATTGCCGAAGAACAAGCGCCTGGTTTTTCTAGTTGGGTTGATATTTCAAGAGATTTTGTTGATTGAAGTTTCTTCAGAATCCAATCATTCTCTGAAATTCTTTCAGAGATTTCATTTAAAGAAGTCTTAATCAAAATATCTAATTCTTCTTTTGGAGAAACACCCATTTCAGCACGGATATTTCTCAATGCTGAAATTATTTCCTGAAGATTTAGGAATAAATCTACATCAGGTTGGATATCAAATTGTGAATTATACTCTGGCCAATCCGAAACAACGAGTGCTTCTTCAGGCTTTCTGTCTTGGATGTATTGCCATATTTCCTCACTAATAAATGGCATAAAAGGGTGGAGAAGCTTCATGAGTTGCTCAAACATTCCCAATGCTACATTCATTTTCTGAACATCAAATTTATCTCCATAAGTATCAGGCTTGGCAAGCTCGATATACCAATCGCAGAAATCATCCCAAATTAAAGAGTACACTTTTTTAAGCGCATCGTTCAATTTGTAGTTTTTAAAATCTTCATCAACACCTTTTATGGTTTGATGGATTCGTGCCATCATCCAACGATCGACTAAATTGTTGGGGTCGATTTCTAAAGTTGGCTTGTATTCAACGCCTTCTTCCATATTCATGGTTAAAAACCGGAAGGCATTCCAGATTTTATTGGAGAATTTACTGCCTTGTTCACAAATTGAAGCATCAAAGGGAAGATCATTTCCAGCAGGAGTAGAAAAAAGCATTCCCATCCGAATTCCATCAGCGCCGTATTGACCAATCAATTCTAGTGGATCAGGAGAATTCCCCAAACTCTTACTCATTTTTCGACCTTGTTTATCACGAACAATCCCTGTGTAATACACATTTTTAAAGGGTAGTTCGCCACGGTATTCATATCCGGCGATGATCATTCTGGCAACCCAGAAAAACATGATTTCAGGAGCAGTAACTAAGTCGTTTGTTGGATAGTAATAATCCACTTCTTCTTCAGTATAAAATCCGTCGAATACCGAAATAGGCCATAACCAAGAAGAAAACCAAGTATCTAATACATCTTCATCTTGTTTGAGAGTATTGAATTTTAAATTTTGAGTTTTGAATTTTTCTTTGGCTTCTTCTTCTGTTTTAGCTACAACAAAATCACCATCTTCGTTATACCAAGCTGGGATTCTGTGTCCCCACCAAAGCTGGCGACTTATACACCAGTCTTTCACATTTTCCATCCAATGGCGATACGTGTTTTTGAACTTAGCGGGATGAAATTGGATATTATCGTTCATTACATTCTCAAGAGCAGGTTGTGATAACTCCTTCATAGAAACCCACCATTGCAATGAAAGTCGCGGCTCTATAACAACATCAGTACGTTCCGAATATCCAACTTTGTTTTTGTAGTCTTCAATCTTAACTAGATTTCCGGCTTCATCTAAATCTTTTGCAATTTGTTTACGAACGGCAAAGCGATCCATTCCAATATATAGTTCACCTTCTTCACTAATCGTGCCATCAGCATTCATCATGTTGATGGTTTCGAGATTATGTTTTTGTCCGAGTTCATAATCATTTACATCATGGGCAGGAGTTACTTTCAAACATCCTGTTCCGAATTCCATTTCTACATAGTCATCTGTGATGATAGGAACTTCACGATTCAATAAAGGAACAATTACTTTTTTCCCATGAAGGTGAATATATCGCTCATCTTTTGGGTGGACACAAACTGCTGTATCACCTAAAATAGTCTCTGGACGAGTAGTTGCAATAGTTACATAATGCTCTGAACCTGAAATCTGATATTTGACGTGATATAGCTTTGAGTTTACTTCCTTGTGAATTACTTCTTCATCGCTTAAAGCAGTTAATGCAGCAGGATCCCAATTGATCATCCGAGCACCACGATAAATCTTGCCTTTAGCGTAGAGATCAATAAAAGTATCGATTACACTATCTGAATATTTCGGGTCCATAGTGAAGGAAGTTCGATCCCAATCGCAACTAGCGCCTAACTTCTTCAATTGCTCAAGTATGATTCCACCATGTTTGTGAGTCCATTCCCAAGCATGTTTTAGGAATTCATCTCTACCTAAATCACTTTTCTTAATGCCTTCTTCACGTAGTTTACGAACTACTTTTGCTTCTGTAGCAATGGAAGCGTGATCGGTACCTGGAACCCAACAAGCGTTAAATCCTTGCATTCGGGCACGCCTAGTCAAGACATCCTGAATGGTGTTGTTTAGCATGTGTCCCATATGCAATACTCCCGTAACATTGGGAGGAGGGATTACAATTGTAAATGGTTCTTTAGAATGATCAACTTCTGAATGGAAGTAATTATTTTCCATCCAATAGCTATACCATTTATCCTCAACAATCGTGGGGTCGTATTTTGAGGGAATTTTTTGTTTTTTGGAGTCTTCGTTCACTGTATCGACTAATTTAAAATTGACTGTATTAGAGATGTAGTGACAGAGTTACATTGAGACAAAGTTACAAATTCTAGCTTTGTCACTCTGTAACTTTGCTACTTAGTAACTCTATTTGACTCTTTTTAGTAGAACACCAAAATGCCCATCGCACCCATGAATGTGAGGGAATGTCTGGTATGCAAATCCATCTTCAGTAAGAACTTCTTCTGGTACAAAATCTTCCAATGGTTGTAGTTCAAAGTTATCATCCATTTTGTCAATGAGTTTTTGTACTTGCTCCCAGTTTTCTTCGGGTTCAAGCGAACAGGTACTATATACTAGTCTGCCACCAAGCTTAACCATGTTTGCAGCTTCTTCCAATAATTGCTCTTGAAGCTCAACAGCTTTTTTCAAGCCTTCTTCATCACGTCTCCAGCGAAGATCTGCACGTTTACTTAATACTCCTGTTCCTGTACAAGGCGCGTCTAAAAGAACAGCATCAGCAAGTGGAAGAGAAAGTTCAAGTATATCACCACGACGAATCTTAATATTCTCTGCACCAAAATTTAGAGCACTTTCAGCAAGTTTTTCTAATCGAGGAGCAGAAATATCGACAGCAAGAATCTCAGCTTCGCCTCCAGTTAAGTCAGAAATCATAATTGATTTAGTTCCAGGAGCAGCACAAAGATCATAAATCTTTTCTCCTGGTTGAGGATCAAGAATAAAAGGAGCAAATCCAGCAGCTATATCTTGAACTTGGCAAACACCCTTAGCAAGTAATCCTTTTTCAATAAAAGGCTGTACGGAATCAACTTTATAGAAATTTGGAAGCCAGTCGCTTTCTTCAAACTCAACACCCATTTTCTCCATACGCATAACAAAGTTCTCGGGTTTGGTGCGAAGCGTATTTACTCGAACATAATAGTTTGGACGAGTATTATTAGCTTGCATCAGTTGGAAAGCTTCACGCTCACCAAATCGCTTGCTCCAACGAGCAACCATCCATTCAGGGTGAGAAAAAGTAGTTGCAACTAATTTAGTTCGATCAAGAAATGCTGGCTTTGGAAGGTCTTCGATGTCTCTTTGAAGATTCCGCATAATAGCATTAACCAAGTCTCCGGTTTTAGAACCTAGTTTAAACTTGGCTACTTCAACGGCCTCATTAATGGCAGCGTAATCTGGAGTGCTATCCATAAAAAGCATATCGTAAATACCTAAACGAAGAATATTTTTGAGTTCAGCTTTCATTTCAACTATTCCTACACTCGAATAATGGTCTATAAGAAAATCGAGGTAATTACGACGACGAAAGATGTTTTGGACATATTCACGTACTTGAGCTCGACCACGAGTATCTAGCTCATCAGCAATTGAGAAGTCAAGATTTTGATTTATATCAAATTCAATAAGTATATCGATACTGGCTGATCGTTCGGAGAATTCAGTTTCCAATGGAGTCCGGATTTAAAAATTTCTAGGTTGCTGCTACGAAAAAAAGGTGATTGTTGGTCACCTTTCAATTTCTAACGGTTCAAAAAAACAAGCCGATAGTTCAGATCGGCTTGCGAACCTTAAGATAAAATTTTAAGAGGGGAGTTGCTAATAAATGAATACGAAAATTGATGTTTTAATAAACAATACGTTTTCCCTTTGGATACTCTACTTCAAAGCCAAAACGAAGTCGTTTTGTTTCTCCAGGAGCTACGATTAATTCCCAGCTTATAATTCCTGTTTCTTCATCTAATTTCCCATTGCTGAGTTCTTTTGGTGATATTTTAATTTCTTCATTTGTTGAGATTGGAATTTGATCTTCAACTGTAACGGTAACTGGTTCAGATTTGGAATTTCTGATACTTATTTCATAGCTATTACTTTCTCTTGTTCGACTTCGGAAGAAATTTTTTGATGAAAATTCTTTCAGTAATTCCCTATCAATTATAATTCGTTCATCTTTACCAAGAGAAATTGATAGGGTATCGTCCAGAGAGACCGGATCTAGGAAGGTGGTTCCTACAAAACGATTATCGAAATAGATGTTCGCTTCACCTTCAATTAAATTTAACTCACTCCAATCAGGTACATTTCCAACCAAGTAGGCAAATTTTGAGAGTTTAGGTGAAGTACCATACTTATAATCCGTTGAAGGGGATTCTCTTTTTATTTCTACGGTATGATGTTTTCCATCTGAAGGAACTGAGTAGGGAATGGCAATCTCATAACTAAAACTGGTTTGGTTGGAAACCTCAGCGTTTTGGATGATGGTTGGTTTATAAAGTGTTGGAGATGCTTGGATATCTTCAGATTTAACCGAAGTCACCTTACTTCTTTCTGAATATCCCGTTACAACTACTTCTTGTAATGAAGAAGATAGTTCATTAAAAACAGTTGATGGTTTAACATAATAGCTTACATAGTTTTTCGAAAGTTCAGGCTTAGTAGCGTTGGAAGTTGGATCACCCGAATTGATGATGAACTTCACATCTTTCCAGTCGATACCAGTATTTTGGTAGATTTTTGCTTTGTACGAAATAGTAAGTGGCGAATTTATATCTGAAGAACGCACATCATACGCGGCTTCCCAACCTGCACTATATACCTGATAATCCAGCGTAAACTCAATGCTCTGAGTGTTCTCTAACTGTATTTCAGCAATTACCTCTTTAAAACTGGTTCTTTCCGTTCCAACACTTTCACTAATCTGCCGATTTACATTATCTAGCTCTGTTCTTAGCTCATTTAGCGTTTTGTTTTCTGAAATCCGCTTATTCAATAATTCTGAAAGATTGGTTCTGTATAAACTTATAAGAGCATTGATTTCGGTGGGAGTGAGTTTGTTATTTTTGATGATTTCCTGAGTGGAAGACAGCATGTTCATTTCACTTTGAATCACTTCAAGTTCGGCCTGTGTTTCTGCGATTTTCTGCTGGAGTTGAGATTTTCGATCTCTTAATGCCTGGATATCATTTCGGTAGATAGTTTTCTCAGTAAAATCAATTCGGGTAGTGAGGGAAAGTAGAGTAAAAACTCCGGATCCTTTTAACTGGATGCTTTGATCGACCAAAGTTTCTGAAAGTCCTGTAAAAACTATAACAGTAGTTCCAGATTTTAGGTCGACTTCAGCTTTACGCTGGACCTGAGCTTGGTTTTTAAAAACAGTGACCTGTTCAATTTCAGATTTAACTAAAATAGAATCTGAAGCGGATGATTGGAGATTAAATAAGAGAGCGATACTTAGAAGAAAGGCGGTCATAGCGGGCTGGATTGATTAGTTGATGAAGCTATAACATCAACATAAAACAAATCTTTAAAACCCGCATTTAAATGTTAGCAATTTACTTTTGATAGCTGATTCTGATGTATAGAAAGAGACCTATCATTTCGGATAACCATATATCCCCAAAAGATTAAGAGAATACCTAATAACTCAGTAACGTAAAGCACATAGGTATAGCCCATTTTAGTAGCTGTGCCCCCAATTCCTGGAAGAATGCCACCAACGGCGATGAGTACATTTCCCCAAAAGCGACCTTTAAATTCTATCGATTTGTAGTATTTAAACGCAGAATAAAATGCTCCTCCAACTAGAAAAATTACGGCATAAATATTAACAAAAGGAGTAATAAGTCGGATGAAACTCCATTCCAAAACATTCCCATTTAGTTTATCAGTTACAATACTTGAGTCAAGAGGAGAGAGGATCACAAGTGTGCTAGAAATCACTAAAACGATAATTAATATTTTGGTAAGTATATTTGCAGTTTTGCGTTTCATTAATAAGTAAATAGTTCCTTGGGCAAGAGGAACTCCACCTAGAAATGCTCCTGCAATGTACCAAGACTTGAAGATAAATGGACTCCAACCATAAATGGTATGTAGACTTTCAACGGTTGTTCCTATACCATAGGTAACTACGCCAATAGTCCACCAAAGAAGGTAAATAGCATCAGGTTTTTGACGCCAATGGTTGTAAATCAGATAAAAGAAATAAATGCAAAATAAAGTAGTAGAAATAGGAATGTACGCTACTAAAGGCATATTGATAAATAGTATTTAGGCGGAAATTTCAAAAGCCTCTAAGTAAAAAATAGAATGTGAAGATAATATGAAGGACTAGGAGTTAAAAAATAAATGTTATGTTTAATCCCATTCTAACTCCAAACCAACTAGCATGTATGGGGCCATCTTCATCTTCAAATTTCACGTCAAAATTTCCTTCTAAAAACAAACCCGATCTATAGGTTGGAATGTGAATACTCAGATTAGGTTCAATTTTGATTTTACTTATGAATAGACTTAAACCAAATCCAGGTTCAACAAATGATGAGACTTCACGGAGTTCTAATTTCTCAATAAGCTGTTCATCCCCAATGGTTAGCTTATCAATAAAAGTAATATGAGATAAAGAAATTCCAGAGTTAAAATTAAAGAAGGGCTTGAAAAAATAATTATTAAGAGGGATTCTATGTTTAGAATACTTTTTAAAATTACCGCCTAGAATAAAGTTTTTGGCAATTTGATCGAAATAATACGACCCTGAATAATCATTATATGCAATTCTTGAACCGGTACTTTCATAATTAAAAATCGCGGAGATAGAATAATCGGTCATTGAAATACCGCTACTTATTCCAAATACACTATACACCGGGAATGAAGAAGTTTTCTTTAGATCTGATATTGTTATTTTTGTTTGTTCCAATACTTCATCTTGAATTTCTTTTAAATCTCTCATTTGAAAAGAGCCAAAACCTGTACGGAGGGATATCTCAAAATTTTGAGAATAGGCGAAAGTGTTAAAGCTTATACAAATGAATATGATACAAATACATTTCATATAGCTAATTTAAGTCCACTCCCAGTTTGATATCGTCTGATGAAAAAAGTGTATTATCAAGAAAATAATAAGATGCGTTTGGGTTAGATACCTGAATATTTTTCAACATACCTTGAGAAGGCGATACAATTAATAAATCATAACTTAGATCGTCTGATGTATCATCTCCGTAATAACCTGAGGCGAGGAAAAAATTTTCTTCTTTGCTAAAATAAATTTTTGGAGCTCTGAACCCTCTGATAACGGTCTTATTTATTGGTGTTCGATTTTTATATTCAAAAGTATCAATGTATAGATTGTTAGATTGATCAACTTCGTAGTAGATATCACCTGTATTTGAAAAAAAGGTCTGAACATTAGTATTAGAATCTCTTATTACTACTAGTTCACCATCTTCATAAGAGTAGATCACATTGTCTATGAGTATAAGATTTCCATTTGCTGAGATGTCTATTTTCTCACTAAAAGGGGGGAGCCCTGTTGTAGCAAGAACAACCTGAGTTTCGTAATCAAATAAATAGCATTTATCAGATGTAAGAATAGCTCGATTACTATTTGATGAAGCTTTTAATCTAAGGACTCGATTTCTGACACCTGTGAGAACTTCAACATTATAAGATTCGATGTATCCAAGAGATTCGGCGTTAAGTTTATAAATAATACCTGAATCACTATTTAAGTCTGAGCTCGAAAGAATAAAATCTTGAGACTTTGATCCATTTGAATGCCTCACAGAATTTATCATTTGATTACTTAATCCTTGGTATAAGTATATTTCCTCAAAATCAAATAAAATTGCATTTCCATTAAATGAACTAAGAGAACCATTTTTAGGAATATCAAATGATTTATCTGCGCCATTATAATCGATAGTACGAACTATATCTTGTTGAAAGTAATCATAGGATTTTGGACGTATAACTAGTTGTAATGAAAGTTTTTCAGTAAAAATTGAGTTCTCGTAAGTAAAAGAAGTGTCAATTATTTGTGGTGAAGTAAAAAGTTGGAGTGAGTAATTAGAGTTGGGATAGCTGCTTGTGTTGAGTGTATAGCTTCCAAAATTATTCGGAAATTTATTTTTATTCCAGGATACAGTGAACCCTTCATCATTATTATCAAGGGTTAAAGGATCAATAGCATAAGAATTAACTAACTTCTTGGAACTATATGCAACTCCATAATTAGTATTTACTGAAACAGATATTTGAAGCCTTTGACCAATGTAATCAGTAAAAGTAATGCTTGTTTGATCTTTGTCTTTAATTAGGAAAGGATTATAAATCTCATTGGGAGATTCTTGACGATGTAAATTAATCTGATAGTTTAGAAAATTTGCTTTGTGATAAGGTTCCCAAGAAATAGTTAACCCATCTTCACTCTCAATAATATCATTAATTTCTATAGCATCTGGAGGGGTATTGTCGACACTTAGGTACCATGTTCCTACAAACAAAAAGTTTTCTGAATTTAAATTATCTGAAAGACTCCCGGATTCACTTTTAACAATTGCAACAATTTCTAATTTATGGATTCCATTAGGGTATTCAGTTGGATTGAAATAAAATCTTTGTTCTGGAATATCTCTAATCTCCTGAAAGAGATTATCATTCAAGTAAAGTTGAATAAGATTAATTTGATTTTCGGTCGAAACGTTAAATGAGAAATTTGTAGCAATTGGGACATTAATTGTATCTCCAATGGCATTATTTGATAATCTCATTAATAGATTTGGAGTAGGAGGAATTGAGATTTTCTGATAATTCTCTCCAGATGGTGAATATGTGCAGTTCGCGAAAACGCAAAGCAAAATAAAGAAGAAATAATATAGGAACTGCCTTTTACACATAAAACAAAAGTACAAAAAATAGATAGAAATGATCGGGAGATTACTACAAATAGGATAGTTTTTTTCATTGCCTCTCTTTTGATATCTACCTATCTTAACCAGCCTTTGCAGTAATGTAAAAAAATAGTCCCTCTTACTTTGCAGGGATTTACACAAAATTTTAAATAAATCGCAGTTTCGCACATGAATAAAGGAACAGTTGCCCAGGTAATCGGACCTGTAGTTGATGTTGATTTTTCGGAAGGAACAACACCATCTATTCTTAACGCTCTTACTCTAAAAAATCCAACCGATGGTTCGTCACTTTATCTTGAAGTGGCTCAACACCTTGGTGAAAATCGTGTAAGAACCATCGCAATGGATTCTACAGATGGACTAGTTCGAGGAATGGAAGTAGTAGATACAGGTAAAGCCATTGCAATGCCTGTTGGTGAAGATATCCGTGGACGACTATTCAATGTAGTAGGCGAAGCGATTGATGGTATTACCGCTCCAGAAGGAAAAAGAAGTTACCCAATTCACCGTGATGCGCCTGCTTTTGATCAGCTAGCAACATCTACTGAAATGCTAGAAACAGGTATTAAAGTAGTTGATCTACTTTGCCCTTATGCAAAAGGTGGAAAAATTGGATTATTTGGTGGAGCTGGTGTAGGTAAAACAGTATTGATCCAGGAATTGATAAACAACATTGCGAAAGAACATGGTGGACTTTCAGTATTTGCAGGTGTTGGTGAGCGAACTAGAGAAGGAAATGACCTTCTTCGGGAATTTATTGAGTCTGGTGTAATTAACTATGGCGACGAGTTCAAAGAATCGATGGAGAAAGGCGAATGGGATCTTTCAAAAGTAGATGAGTCTAAATTAAAAGAATCTCAAGCAACATTAGTATTTGGTCAAATGAATGAGCCTCCGGGAGCTCGTGCTCGTGTAGCACTTTCCGGTTTAACAGTTGCTGAATATTTCCGTGATGAAGTTTCCCGCGATATTCTGTTATTCATCGATAATATTTTCCGATTTACTCAGGCTGGTTCTGAGGTATCTGCACTCTTAGGTCGTATGCCTTCTGCGGTAGGTTACCAACCTACATTGGCAACGGAGATGGGTGCTATGCAAGAGCGTATTACTTCTACTAAAAAAGGTTCTATTACCTCTATTCAAGCAGTGTATGTACCTGCGGATGATTTAACTGATCCAGCTCCGGCAACAACATTTACTCACTTGGATGCAACAACTAACTTAAATAGAGCATTGACTCAGATTGGTATTTACCCAGCGGTAGATCCATTAGATTCTTCGTCTCGTATTCTTGATCCTAAAGTAGTTGGAGACGAACATTACAATACTGCTCGTAGAGCTACAGTTCTTCTTCAGAATTATAAAGATCTTCAGGATATCATTGCCATTCTTGGTATGGATGAACTTTCGGATGAGGATAAATTAATTGTAAGTCGTGCTCGTCGTGTTCAACGTTTCTTCTCTCAACCGTTCTTTGTTGCAGAACAATTTACAGGTGCTTCTGGTAAGTATGTTAAGATTGATGACACTGTGAAAGGTGTTAAAATGATTATCGACGGCGAGCTAGATCATCTTCCTGAAAGTGCGTTCTATATGGTTGGAAGTATTGAAGAAGCCATTGAAAAGGGCGAGAAAATGCGCGCTGAATCAGCAGAAGCTTAAGAGGATATCTCATGAGTACATTTCAAGCTCAAATCTTAACTCCAAACGGCTCTCTTTTTGAAGGAGAGGTTTCTGGTGTGCAAATGCCAGGAGTAATGGGAAGTTTCGAAGTAAAAGCAAATCACGCCCCAATAGTTTCTGCTCTTGATAAGGGAACCGTTCTTGTACGCAAAGCAGATGGAGATGTAAACTATAATATCTCTGGTGGATTTGTTGAAGTAGCTAAGAATAAGCTTACACTTCTTGCTGAATCTGTTGTAGAAGGGTAATTCTTAATCTTTTTTACTGACTAGAAATTTAAAAGCCGATGTGATAAGCATCGGCTTTTTTTATGAATCTATTTCACATATGTATTAAACCAATCTAAATACCGCTCATACCGATCAACTTGGAATGTTGGTCTTCTGATACCATGATGTTCACCCGGATAAACAACCAATTGGGTTGTTCTGCCTAAGCGTTTCATTGCCTGATACATCTGTTCTGAATTTATGATTGGAACATTCCAGTCATCACCGCCACCAATCCAAAGGGTAGGGGTGGTAATATTGGCTACATCATTAAATGGAGAGATTCGCTCCCAAGCTGCAGCATTTTCCCAAGGTAAGCCAAGTTCTAATTCCCAAGTTAGTTGGTAATGATCATGCCCATAATTTGATCGATATAATGCCTCACTTGCACCTGAGATTGCACCTTTAAAACGTTCTGACTTTGTAATTACATAGTTGGTTAGAATTCCCCCATATGACCATCCACCTACACCAAGTTTTTCTGGATCTGACCAACCTTGTTCAATTGCATAATCAACTCCTGCAATAATATCTTCAAAATCCTTATTTCCCCAATCAGCAAAAAGGATTTCAGAAAAAGCCTGTCCATATCCTGATGAGCCTCTAGGGTTAATCAATAAAGTGACATATCCATTGGCTGCAAAAAGTTGAGATTGAGGATGGAAAGAAAAATCATATTGGCTTACAGGACCGCCATGTAGCCAAAGTATTGTGGGGTATTTTTTTGAGGGGTCAAAGTTGATGGGTTTTACTACAAATCCTTCAACTTCGGTTCCGTCTGCACTCTTAAATTGAATTTCCTCAATAATCGGTTTCTTTAAAGATGATAGAAGTTCGTTATTAACAGAAGTAAGTTGTTGAAGTTTGCTTTTCTGATAGGTAAAAATTTCATTGGGCTGATTAGAGGTTTCCATCAACAAGGAAAAATAAGAGTTAGTGAAATCGTAATCATAAATACTATGATTACCAGCTATCACTCTTTTTAGATTTTTTCCAGATGGAGAAATTGAGCCAAGTATACTTGTTCCACTTTCTTCTAAGAGAAAATAAATCAACTTTCCATCTTCTGAGAAAGCAGGATCACTAATATTACGATCTAAAGATTCGGTTAATAAAGTAGTTTTTCCTCCCGAAGCAGGTGCCACTGCAAGATGATTAGTTGCATACCAAATCGCTCCTAAATCAGTAGTAGTTATATGTGCGATACTTTTACCATCAGGGCTCCATGCTGGAGATCTATCAGCTCCAGGATTTGTTGTTACTTGAACTAGGTTAGCTCCTTTATCAGTATTGTCTGCTGAGACAACCCAAATATCTGAATTGGAATTTCCATCTGGTTCTTCTGTTCGGTTACTTACAAAGGCAATATTTTTTCCATCTGGACTCCAAACTGGACTTGAATCATCATAATCACCAGAAGTTATTTGCACAGCAGCTGTATCACCTGGTGTATACACATAAAGATGAGTACGGTATCTATCTAAATATCCCGCATAATCTCTCTTGAATTGAAGTCGATCAATTACATAAGGCTTTGGTTTTTTATCGTCCTCTTTAGTTTTTGTAAGCTCTTCAGGTTTCGCATCAGTAATTGATAATAATAAACGAGTACCATCAGGAGACCAAACATGACTATTAACGCCTTGAATAATTTCTGTCATTTGAACAGCTTCGCCTCCCATTCTGTTTAAAGTCCAAACTTGAGAAGTACCACTCTTTGAAGACATAAATGAAAGGTATTTATTATCGGAACTCCACTGAGGTTGACTAGCAGAATATCCTTTTCCGGTCATTGGAATTGCTTCTCCACCTTTGGTAGGAATCATCCAAATTCTTGTTTCAGATTTATCTTCCTTCAAATCAGTTTCAGAAACTGTATAGGCAATCCAATCCCCATCAGGGCTTATAACAGGAGAACCAACTCTTTTAAGATTTAATAAATCCTCAATTTGTATCGCTCTAGGATTCTCTTGAGCTGTTATTAAGGTGCTTGAAAAGAAGAAAAGTAGTAAAGCAGAAACTATAAGTTTACGTATGTCCATCGATATTTAATTAAATGTTCTATGCAGTTAGTTTATCTATCAATTTCATAAAAACTATTAAGACATCAAACAGCTCAATCATTAAATAATAAGATTAAAAAGTAATCCACAATAAGAGGAATTGGATTAACGACGCATAGAACAATAATTAAATATTAGAGGGGTGCCAATATTGAGTTTGAAAATCATGGTAGAACTTTTATAATTGATTTTTACTTTTTTAGTAATAAAAAGAATCCTTCAAAAGGTTATTTTGTAAAGCAAAAATTACAAATTTCTACCTGATAAATATGCGTAGCAAATTAACTCTACTTTTTTTAATAACTACATTGCTTCTTTCTTGTACAAAGAAGCAGAATCCACTTTCCAAGTTGATAAATGAAAACGTAGATCTTCATTCAGTTGCATCTAATTTGGATTATGAAGTTCAAGTTTTATACACCCAGATAGATAGGGATAGTTTGAACAAACCTCATTTTACTACTTATAATTATCAATTAGATGATAATCAGTATTTCTATCCTGCCAGTACAGTAAAATTTCCATCAGTTTTGATAGCATTAGAGAAACTCAACCAATTGGGAATACCTTCATCTGCAAGAATGGAAATTGATAGTGCTTATTCAGGACAATCTGCAGTTACAACCGATTCTACTTCATTGAATTTAGAACCCTCAATTTCTCAATACGCTAAAAAAATTCTGTTGGTATCAGACAATGATGCATTTAACCGACTTTATGAATTTATAGGACAAGATAATTTTAATCACATACTTAAAGAAAAAGGGTATACCCAGTCCCGAATTAATCATCGTTTAAGTATTTCTCTTACTAATGAAGAAAATGCACGAACAAACCCAATGCGTTTTTATGTAGATGATGAGGTTATATATAAACAAGATATGCAGATCGGTACGGGAAATTATAGTGCTTCTAAGAATATTAAAAAGGGTATAGGTTATATTTCTCAAGGCGAGTTAGTGAATGGACCATTCGACTTTTCTTCTAAGAATTTCTTCCCATTACGTGAACAGCATGAGATGATGCAGGCACTTATTTTCCCAGAATCGTTTCCTGAAAAAGCATTTGATTTGAGATCAGAAGATCGTGAGCTTGTTCTGAAATACAGCTCAATTGCTCCAAAAGAATCTAAAATTGAAGCGTATCAGGATATGGTTCATTACTGGGATTCTTTTGCGAAATTTCTAGTCCATGGGTCCCAGCCTGATTCAGAAATACCAGAAAATATTCAGATTTTTAATAAAATCGGTCTGGCATATGGCTACACTATCGACAATGCATACATAATTGATACATTAAATAATGTAGAGTTCTTTTTAACTGCGGTTATCCACACAAACTCCAATCAGATTTTTAATGATAATGAGTATGAATACGATGAAATTGCTCTTCCATTTATGGCAAAACTTGGTCAATCTATTTATAACTTTGAACTGGAACGCCCCAAAAAATATACCCCTAACTTTGAAAACATTTTTGATTAATTAAAACTATGGATCAACCACATATTTCTGGAACAGCCGTTATTCTTACAAATGGTTTATTGGCAACAAATAGTGCAAAAACAGCTCATGGACTTCTAACTTTTTCGCGGCGATTTAATATTAAAGGTGTAATTGATAGAAATAGTGCTGGCAAAGATGCAGGTGTAGCTTTAAAAAGAAAACCCAATGGAGTTCCTGTAGTCTCAGACATACAGGAATTTATCAATCAATATGATAAGCCTGAATATGCAATTATTGGAATGGCAAGTAAGGGAGGGGTTTTACCCAAAGACTTTTATCCTACCATTAAAGAAATACTTTCGTTAGGCATACATTTGGTTAATGGCTTGCATGAACCATTATCAGAGATTGAAGAATTTAAGAAAGTAGCCTACGGGCATGGCGACATCATTTATGATATTCGTAAGTCCAAACCATTTAAAGATCTGCATTTTTGGACAGGTAAGGTGAAAGATATTACATCTAAAAAAATAGCTGTTCTAGGAACCGATTGTGCTCTAGGTAAGCGTACAACAAGTAAAATGCTTGAAGATGTTCTGAATGAAAAGGGAGTAAAGTCTGAAATGATATATACAGGTCAAACAGGATGGATGCAAGGGGCTGGTTATGGGTTCTTATTTGATGCCACAGCTAATGATTTCATATCAGGTGAGTTAGAGCACGCCCTCTATGAATGCTGGAAAAATAATAACCCTGAAGTATTAATAATGGAAGGTCAATCTGGGTTACGAAATCCTAGTGGTCCATGTGGTTCTGAGTTAATTATTTCTGGAGCTGCTGATGGAATAATTTTGCAACATTCTCCAGTTAGAAAAAAATTCAAAGGTCTTGAAGATTATCCAGCAGACATTCCTGACATATTGGAAGAGGCAAAACTTATCGAAACACTTGGTAGTCCCGTTATTGGTCTTTGCATAAACACAATGGATATGACGGAAGAAGACCTTGAACCGTATAGACAAAAACTGTCAGAGAGAACAGAATTACCCATTGTATTTCCATTCTTTGAATCATTAGACCCAATTGCTGAAGCAATTATAAAATTATAGATGATGAGAATAGCTGATATTCGCGTATATCAAAAAGATTTAGGTACGAACAGACCATACAGTATTTCCTATAAAACGGTTACTGAAGTAAAGAATACTTTTGTTGAGATTGAACTCGATAATGGAATGATTGGTATCGGAGCCTGTAATCCAAGTGAAAAAGTAGTTGGGGAAAATGTAGATCAGGCCCTTCAGCATTTAAAAGAAGCTGATTTTAGTTATTTAAAAAGAACCAGAATTTCAGAATTCGAATCACTAATCCGTTTAACAAAAGAGAATTTTGAACAATGGCCAGGTTCTCATGCAGCTGTAGATATTGCACTGTATGATGTTTTTACCAAGTACTTGAATATCTCTCTGGGTGAATTCTTCGGAGTTCGACATAAGAGTATGCAAACATCGATTACTATTGGTATCAAAAATGTTGAAAAAACACTTGTGGAAGCAAAGGAGTACTGGAAAGCTGGATTTCGGTGCATAAAAGTTAAAACTGGACTTAGCCCTGAAGAAGATGCAGAACGAATACTCAAAATAAATGAGAAATATCCAGATGTGGTACTTAGAGTAGATGCCAATCAAGGCTATACACCCAAAGATCTTGAACTATTTGTTAATAGAACGAAGGGCGTTGATCTTGAATTGATCGAGCAACCATTTCCAGTCGAGCGATTCGCAAAGGATTCAAAAGGGCTCTCCCAAGAAGTTTCCAGATTTTTAGTAGCAGATGAATCATGCAGGAATCCACAGGACACTTTACAGCTTATTAAGGAAGTTCCAAATTGTCCGATTTTCAATATCAAACTTATGAAAACCGGTGGGTTATTACAGGCTTCGAAAATAGCTGATATGGCTGAATTATCTGGAGTAAATTTAATGTGGGGATGTAATGATGAATCGGCGGTAAGTATTACTGCAGCTATGCATCTGGCTTTCAGTTACCCTCATACAAAGTACATCGACCTAGATGGGAGTTTAGATTTGATTCAGGATGTAGTTGAGACCGGGTTTATTATTGAAGATGGAAAGATGAGACCTAAAGGAGGAGTGGGGTTGGGGGTTACTTTATTGGGCAGCTAACGGTCTAGTATAAGAAAAGTAGGACAGTTTATGCGATACTTTTTGAATTGAGTACAAGCCAAATTTAAAAATTTGGTGACTTTCGAAAAATACCCAAGCCTTCGTGTTAGCAATAACTTGCGTTATTATTTATATACATTGTTAGCCACTGCTTTTTATTTGTAGATACTTTCAGTATTCAACTCTTCAGTTACCATTTCTTGCAGAGTTTTCAATTCCTTATCGTAATTTATATTTTCTTCTTCTTTCTTTTTTAATTCTGATAAAACTTCAAACACAAAATTTCCTTCTCCATATTCATTCCAATCTTTTTGGAAACTACCAATCTTGTGGTTACCGAATTTGAGTTCCATTTTATGTCTGTTCCATTTTGATTCCATATCAATACTATGGTCAATCAGAACTTTATTATTTTCAATGTTTTTTATTTGAAAAACTCCCATTGGAAATTTCATTTGTTTGTACTCTTCTTTAAGTTCTTTTTTTGTTTTCATATTACATAAATCCTAATTGTTTCATAACAGTTATTCTGTCAAAAACTTGAGTATGTCCATTAATTAAGTTGTCCTTGAAATGATAAATTGTAAACCCTTTTGTATTTATGGATTTTTTGGTTGGTGGATATCCGCCAATCATACCAAGGTTTGTTCCAGTTAATATCCAAGTTATAGCTACGTGATTTTCTTCTGGAATTGCAGATGTTATTTCAAAATTCATATCAGGAAATGAATTGAATGAAAAATTCAATCGCTCTTCGAATTCAGAATGAGATAAAGTTTTTCCTTCCCAAGGGTCAGATGTATCAAGATGGATTGTATATTCTGGATGAACAAATTGTTCAACTTTATCAAAATTCTTTTTATTCCAAATTTCAGCCATAAATTCCCGAAGGAAAAATTCTTTGTTCATCTTCTTTTTTTTAAGTTGGTGATAACGTTTTACAATATGAAACGGTTGGGTTTTCGGGCTGCGTTCCTGTCCACGAATCGAGTGGACAACTCCCAATATAAAACATAAAATTCCTGCGATTAGAAAATAAGTATTCAGGAATCAATTCTTTAGTATTTGGTTTTTCAGCTTGCAAACAACCATTGTTGTAGTGCGGTTTTCCCGCTACGACTTCGTTTCTACTTGTCAATTTCTGATTGTCTGTAACGCTTTTCAAGTCCTTTTACGTTTAGATTTACAATTCAGATTTCGCAGTTTTTGTCAATACCATTAACGTAAAGATTCGAAATTCCTTTTTTCCTTTTAGCTCAAAAGCGACTTTAAATCGGGATTAGTGTCAATAATTATTGAGTTTTTAAGTTCTTTTTCTGTCGGGTTTTCAAATTCGGTTTCCATAAAATCAAACATTCCTGCCGTTACTTCAAATGAAAATGTTTCTCCCTTTTCAACATTTCTATCCAAGACACGTTTACGCCTTATAGAATGATGTGCTTTGATATAGTGCAATTGTGTTGGAATATTATGTTTGTCAGATAATGACTTAAATAATTCCCTTTTTTTGAATTTCATAAATCCGAGGTCAAGAATTACTTCGCAACCACTTTTGGATATTTTTTCTGATGTTGACCAAATTAATTTTTCGCACCTTTCAACTCTTTCCATTATCCATCTGAAGTTCATTGGCTTTGGCAAATCTTCGCCATATAATTTCCACATCCATTTGTCAATCGACAAATGAACGCCATTTAAATCTTTCGATAGTTTTTTTGAATATGTAGACTTTCCAGCACCCTGTGCACCAAAAACTATATGTATTTTGTTCATTTTTTGTAGAATTTGGAATTTTTTTTTAAATGCTTTACAACGGTCTTGTATATTAAAGGTAGGCCCGAACAAGCAATTTTGCCTATAGCCATTGTTGTGTGTCGTTTAAATTTAATTTTTCTCGTTACTAGGTCTTATCCCAAAAATGAGTAGATAACCAATCATCCAAAATTCTCCAATGGTTGCGGGTAGAGTAAGAAATCTATCGAAGCTAAAATCAATTCCAGCGTAGCGGATAACGGTGCTAATTAGATAGCCAATACCACCTAAAATAATAACTCTTCCTAACCAGACGGGCATTCCTTTAGATTTGATAACTATGTATCCCATAGGAAATAGCCAAAGCCCAAAGAAAAGACCACCAATACCCCAAGCATTTGAAATTATATGTTGTAAAACCCCAATAAGTACAACTTTATCTTCCATAGCACTTATATCAGAATTTGCAATACCTATTGCAGATGCGATTGAAATTGCACTTATCATAATAGCTAAAGCATTCACCATTCCCCATATACCTAGAGTCCAAGCTTCCCATTCATAACTATCTTTAAATAATTTGTAAAACCAAACTGCGGTAAGTGCTTGAGATATTACGATAGCAAACTCTAAAAGCAACCTAATTCTTGCAGTAGATTCTAATTCTATTAAATTCGTTAGCGATTGTTCAGGGTTACCAGACACAAATATTTGAGAATGAAAGACCATAAAGCCTAAAATCCCTGAAATAGCCATCATTAAATACCATATGCCAGCTATTCTTGCAGTTTTAATCAATTGTTTTTGTTTTTTATTTGCACTCATAGATTATTTGTTATTAGTCGTTTCATAATAATTATGACGTTGTAAGAGCATTATTGTTACAGTTTTGCTCTAATGGCATACAACGGTATGTATATGAAAAGTAGGGGATTTCGGAGCTGCGAATTTATCCACTGAGACTAAGTTTGCTAAGAACTCAAAATTTACAAAATGGACTGTCCACCTTATGTTTTATACCTATTGTCGTACTTAGTGTTTTTTATTTTTCAATTACTATCATTCTATAATCAGTTTCAGATTTATGTCCACTTTCATTGTCTTTAAATGCGTACTTAAATTCTTTGTCGAATAGTCGTTTATGTTTTCCTTCAAAGTCTATTGCTTTGTTTAGGATTTGGACTTTGTCACCTGTGTCCTGAATACAAACGACCAGAATACTTCCCATTGGTATTTCCGCAACGATTTTCTTAATCAGTCCAATTTCCTTTGCCTTGTCTTTCTTGGTGAAATGGAACATACTGTCTAAAAGGACAATATCGAAGTCGCTAAAGCAATCAAAAGCGTAAATGTCTCCAACTTGTCCAACAAAATTTAAACTTTCATCTTGTCCGATTTGGTTCATTTGTTCAAGTCCAACTTTTGAGTTGTCTATTCCTGTCACAGAATAGCTTAATCGAGCCAAAGCAATTGCATTTCTTCCTTGTCCGCAACCTAAGTCAAGTACGTTTCCTTTTTTAGGATAATCAGTAAAAAACTCAACCAATTCGGTATATGGTTCTCCGAACAAGTTTTCTGTCTGATAGTATTTGTCATAGGTCAATGTCATTCGTTTCTTTACATTAAGCACAAGGTTTGGCTAAACTGTGTTTTAATACAGTTTAGGTTTTGTTGTAGCAAGTAATACTAATGTAGTTCTATTTAAATCAATCATCTATTGTTGTAGGTTTTGATTTATTTTTTGATCGAGACGCAATAGCCATAAACGACAGTAAGAATCCAATACACAGGTAGACGAAGCTATCTTGAATAACTGAATATAATGTAGTGACACCTTTGGTAGGTAGTTGTGAATACATGATTTTATCATTATCGTCAAAACTGCTCATTTGCGAAACCTTTTCACCGTATGGTGTAATTGCTGCAGAGAGCCCAAAACGCGTTGAACGAAGAACCGAGTGACCTTGCTCAACAGCTCTAAAGGCTGCCATTTCTGTATGAACAGGGTCAATGCCTCTCCAATCACTTGACGGAAGAATAACCATATCGGCTCCTAATTCACCATATCCTTTTGCCAGATACGGAAAATCATAATCATAGCAAATTGCGGCTGCGACTTTTGTTCCTTTTATATCAGCAACTTTTAAAGGCGACTTTCCCTGCACAGCGGGTTCTCCTGGTACGGGTTGATGCTTGAGGTAGGTATGCGTAATGTTTCCTGACGAATCGATAAACTGGTACTTGTTCTCGTACTTAAGAGGTGTTATAGAAATAGGCATCACATAAGAAGCGACCAAAGTGATATTGAGTTCAGCGGCTAGTTCCTTGATGGAGTTTATCCATTCCTTCTCATCTTCAGGCATTATGAATATGGCCGCTTCGTTCCACGATATTATTTTAGCACCACCGTCTGCTGCAGTTCTTGTTCGATTAAATAATGCTGTTCTAGTAAGTTCTGTTCTTTCTTTAGTTGGCAATGGTAATCCACTTACTTCCGAGTCTGTTCCAACAGCGGCAACAGTTATAGTGTCCTTACCATTGGCTTTACTCATGTCGTAGCGGATGGAGCCAAAAGCAATTAAAAGGAACAGCATAATTAACGGGAGCTGAAATGTTGAAATAGAGGTTTTTCTTTTGATGATAATTTTGGCGATTGAGACATTAACCCAATATATAAGGAAGCTTAATCCAGCCATACCAAACAGGGATACTGTTTGAATAAGAGATACATTATCGTGCATGGTATATGCGGCTACTCCCCAACTGGCAAGAGGTGTAAAGGTGTATTGAATCCATTCCATGATGATCATAATAGCAGGAAATAGAAACAGCGCGTATTGTTGATTTCTAAACTTACTCCAGATCAGGTATCCGGGTAGATGAAATAAACTAATTGGAATGGAGTACAGGAAGAGCAGTACTAGTGGAATTGGATCTGTAATGATTTTTGCCACAACGCATGACCAAGCCAAAACCAAAGCGAGAGAAAAGACTAATCTTGACTTCCATCCTTGTGTGAGACTTAAATAAATTAAAAATGGAACACTTGAAACCCAAGCCATGACTTCAATACTAAAGGTCATGTGAGTTAGAGCCATCGTACAAACTCCAATTGCGAGAAACCAAAGTGGATTAATCTTATTTACATTAAATCCTTGTGTGAGGGTACTTGATATATTTTTCATCTTTCTTTGTTTTTAAGTTCACTACAAAGATTGATGATATTGATTTCGTATCCATTAACATTTGTTAAAGGATGACCTTTTACTCTATGAGTTCTTTACGGAGTCTGCTTAGGGAAATATTTGTAATTCCCAGATAGGAGGCGATGTCAACATGTGAAATTAGATTTTCCAGAAAGTGATATTTTTCTCTAAAAAGAATGAGCCTTTCTTTAGCGTTCAGCGAGGCCAGTGCTATTTCTTTTTCAACTTTTGCAAGGAGTTCATTTTGTAAAACCATATTTCCAAACTGGCGTATGTCCATGTGATTTATCATCAGCTGCTCAAACTTGTCAGCGTTTAAACTGGCTATGGTTAGCTTGGTAAGGGCTTGAAAGTTGAGGTGAGATATTTGGTTAGCTGTTCTCGTTTTATTAGGAGAAAGTACACTGCCTTCAAGAAAATAAGATATAGTTACTTCCTCACCTTCCGGTCTTAACAAAAAGCTCCGGCAAACACCTTCATAAACAAAGTATTCCTTGTTATTTTTTTTCCCTCTATCAATAAAAATATCTCCTTTTTCATAAACTTCAACTACAATCAAGTCACTCATCAGACCTAATGACCCCTCCGATACAGGAGACACTTTGTTGACTAATGGTCTTGTTCGTTCTTTAATCTGTTCGAAATTCATGATTATCTTTTATTTGCTACTACGGTTTGGCTATAAGCAGTGTCCCGAAGGGCATTGCGTATAGGTTTTGTTGTAGCCAGTTATTTTTCTTTCTTATTTACATGAATAATTTTTCGACTCTGTCCATCCTGATTTCGCTTAGTCCGTCCATGAATTCCAATTTCAACATCTGTTGGTGATGTACTTTCAAGTTCTTTCGGATTAACGTATGTGTACATTCCATAACCGTGTCCTGAAACCACCCAACCTTCTGTTTGATTTAAATGAGTAACAGAAAAATCGCCAGCTGGCCCACCAGTGTAAACATGTCCAAATTCCTTCATCTGTTTTATTGCTTCGTTCTCCACGTTCGAAACAGTGTCAACATTGTCGAAAATGATATACGTCCCATTTTCAAAAAGTACCCAGTCTTGAAATTTTGGATTTATTGCAAGTCGTACTTGTTCTAATAAACTCTTTTCAGGCATGGAATCATGTTCTTTTAATTTGTTGTCACTTTGCTTTTCTGTTGATTGAGAGCAACTGAAGAATAATGAAGTCAATCCGATTAGTATCAGTCTTACGATTTTCATTTTTCTAATTGGCTACAACGTTAGTTTAAACGCATCGCGTGTATGTAGTTCTTATCTTGTTGTGTGTATACATATTTAAATGTTATAATGCGAAGGTAATTTATAAACCATAATGCCGCAACAAGAATTAATACAGAGGTTTGAGAATAGACTCAGAGCACAGAGATTTAGTAAAAATACTATTTCAAATTACTCTAGCGCTTTAAAAGTAGCTCTGTCAGAAATGAAACAGTCAGGAGCTGAAAGCGTTCCTATTAACTTGATTGAAAGGTATATCAATTATAAAATTGATACTCATAAGATATCGGTCTCTTACCAGAGAAATATTTTAGCTGCACTAATAAAATATCATGATTTGGTTCTAAATGATTCAATTGCCATTGAATATTTATATCCTAAACGTAAACAAAATAAAATTCCTGATGTTTTATCAAGGCAGGAAGTACTAAAGTTGTTTAATGTCATTCATAACCTGAAGGATAAAGTTATACTCCAAACTATTTATTCTGCCGGTTTGAGGATTTCTGAACTCATTAATCTAACAGTGAATGATATAGATTCTGATCGAATGATTATTAAAATCAGACAGTCTAAGGGGGCGAAAGATAGAGAAGTTATGCTCGCTGAGAAGTTATTAACTTTGCTTAGAAAATATGCCACCGAGTACAAACCAAAGGAGTATTTATTTGAGGGTCAGACTGGAGGGATGTACTCAGTTAGAAGCGTTCAGTAAATAATGAAGAAAGAATTGAAAAAAGCTGGGATCAGAAAAAAAGCGACGGTACATACATTAAAGCATAGCTTTGCAACTCATTTGTTAGAGTCTGGTACCGACCTTAGTTACATTCAGGAATTTTTAGGACATAAATCTATTCAAACAACTGAAATCTATACCCAAGTTACTAATGTGGGAAAATCTAATATTAAGAGCCCTCTTGATACTCTGTAATTAGAAATTGCTTGTATTGGTACCACTCACTTTTATTACCACCCAATTCTACCCCGGTTGTTATCTCTCAATAACTCATTCTTTGTTTCTTCAGGATCTTCTGGCATTACAAAACCAGGAGGAGGGGTGAAGGCATCATATCCCCAATAAGCGTCTTTATCAGCAGTTACCATGTTAATAAAAGTTCCGACGATGGGAAGTGCTGTTCTAGCACCTTGACCAATAGAGTAAGCTCTTCCAGTTGGGAACCGAACTCTGCGGTCTTCACCACCAACCCAAGCACCCATAACAATATGTGGGGTCATAGCAACAAACCAGTTATCAGCAGAATTTTGTGTAGTACCCGTTTTTCCGGCAATATCTTGTCTTACTCCATATACATTACGTAATCTAACGCCAGTACCATTATAGCCATCGCCACCACGAATTACTCCACGCATCATATCGGTCATGATGTAAGCTGTTTCTGGACTAATTACTTCTTGTTTGTAATCGGGGTGATATTCAACCAACACATTGCCTTCTTTGTCTTCAATTCTGGTAATGGCTATTGGATCTATGTGAACTCCAGCATTGGCAAAAGTGGTATAAGCACTAGTTATTTCGAGAAGAGAAACTTCAGCTGTACCTAATGCAATAGATGGGTAAGCAGGGGTATTACTCATATCAATTCCAAGATTCGAGGCCATTTGCTTAATTTTTCTCGCTGCAGGATCAAGCTCCCAAAGTTTATTTGTTCCTGGATAGCCTGCAATTTCTGGGAGTAAACGGACTGTGACATTATTCAAACTACGAGCCAGAGCTTGTCTGAGAGGAACCATTATTGGACCACTAGGTACCGATTCATCTTTTGGTGCCCAAACATTTCCTACTCTATCATAGTATTTGGTTGGGTATTTCGAAAACTTGTGGTAGGGTTTAAAGCCATTATCTATTGCAACAGAGTACACAAAAGGCTTAAAAGTAGAACCTGCTTGCCGTTTAGATTGATATACATGGTCGAATTGAACACTACCATAATTTGAGCCACCGATCCATGCTAGAACATTTCCGTTGGTTGGATCTATTGCCACAAAACCTGCTTCAAGTCTTGTTCTAGATTTCATAACAGAATCTACAAAAGTGGAGTCACTTTTTAGGCTATCGAGAACAACTTTTCTAATTTTAGTATCGAAATTTGTGAATCCGTTTTTGTACTCATTTGTTTCTTCAAGAAAACTATCTTTGAATGTTGGAAACTCATCCCAAAGTCTATCCATATAAATCCCACTTCCAGGAGTACTCCATTCCGATTCAAAAATATTCTGGAGCGAATCTATTTTAACTTTCATAGCTCGTTCGGCATGCTTCTGTAGTCGAGAGTCAATAGTGGTGTAAATTACAAGTCCGTCAGTATAAAGATTATAACCATTCTCTTCTGCCCATCCCGATACCTTTTGGCGAACATATTCCCCAAAATATCGACTTACTCTCCCAGATTTTGATGGGGGTTGGTAATCTAAATGAATTGGGTCAGCTTGAAGTTGAGCTGTCGTTTGTAAATCAATAAATCCTCTCCGGTTCATAAGAAGTAGAACGATATCTCTACGTCTTTTAGAGCGTTCAGGGAAAAGTCTTGGGTTATATGCATATACAGCGTTTACAGAGCCGACTAAAGTTGCAGATTCGGTAACATTTAAATCTTTTGCTGATTTATTGAAGTGAGTTCTGGAAGCCGCTTCAATACCAAATGCACTATTGCTATATTCAACAGTATTGAGGTACATCTCAATTATTTCACGCTTGGTGTAATTTCGTTCAATCTGAACAGCCGTAATCATTTCACGGAATTTTCTAGAGATCGAAAATGCTTGTCCAATTTCTTTATATAAATTTCTTGCAAGTTGTTGGCTCAGAGTAGACCCACCCTGAGGATTTCCAGTTATTATATGATATGGGATGGCAAGTGTTCTAATCATATCCATTCCCCAATGCTCATAGAAACGGTGGTCTTCGGTGGCAACAAGTGCATCTACTACATAAGGAGATATTTGATCGTAACGAACCCACGTTCTATTCTCAGTATAATATTTATCTAAAACTACTCCATCGCGGCTCCTAACTTCAGTAGCAATAGCTGTTTCAGGATTTTCAAGTTGTTCGATTGAAGGTAGCCCTTGGAACAAAAAGTAAATATATCCTGAGGCACCAAGCAGAGAAACAAATACAAAAATAAGTGTTACAAATACGATTTTTTTACCAATATCAGTATTCTTCTGAGATTTATTACTCTTTGGTTTGCTGGGGGTAGAATTTTTTTCAGCGAGTATTCTCTTTCGATATTCCGGATCATTGAAATATCGGTGGTGATCAATTTTGTTTTTGTCAGAGTTACTCATTGTGTTGATTTAATCGGGTAGTAAGATACAAAATCTTTAGTTCTGTCAAGCCAGGTAACGAGTTCAAACTCATTATTAATATATCTAACCAAAGTTCCATGTTTAAAAAATGTACCTAAGTTTATATACGTTCCATTGTTAAAAGTTTCCTTTCGTGGAATATGATCGTGACCACAAAATAAAAAGTCGATTTCACTAGATTTTAGAATGGTTTGAGCGTGATTATTTAAAGGTTCTGGGTTACTATGATTTCGTTTACGAGTTAGATTTGAAAATTTTTTCATTATCCCAACCCCAATTTTAGGAGGGAATATTTTCTGGTAGTATTCTATAAAAGAAGGATGTCTTAAAATCTTATGAAATGCTGGTCGAAGAAAATCTTTACGTTTACCGATTTGTCCATCTCCATGCATAATTAATACCTTAGCACCTTCAATCGAAAGTATTCTATACTTTGTTTCTACATCAAATCCGCGTTCTTTAAAATGTCCAAAAGTCCAATTATCATGATTTCCAGTTACATAAATAGCTGGAGAAACAGTGTTATTGTATTCTTCAAACTTATCAAGAATAGCTTTGCCAACTTTAGGAATAAATTTAGAATTTGGATATTCCATCCAGTAATCAAATAAATCACCCAATATATAGAATTGTGCTTTTTTATTGATCGCGTAGTTAATTAGAGAAATTAATCGAGCTTCAATTTCGGTTTCCTTTTCTTTTGAGAACGCTCCTAAGTGAACATCAGATATGAATAGGTGTTCCATTTCCGACATTCAACTATTTCTTTCTTGTGATGATGAAATGAATCAAATCAACAAAGTCTTGGGTATGAGAAGAGTAAGGAACCTTTTCTAATCCAGAAATAGCTTCATTAGCATAATCATACATAATTTTTTTTGCGTACTCCATACCACCTTTTTCATGCACAAAATTTACGATAGCGTCTACATCTTTACTCGATTTCTTCCTTTTTTTCATTAAGGCTCGAATATGAGCTGCATCTTTCTTTGATGCATTTTGCATTGCTTTAATAAGAGGGAGCGTTACTTTTCGCTCTTGAATATCATTTCTGGTTGGTTTGCCAATATCATAGACCCCATAATCGAATAAGTCATCTCTAATTTGAAATGCGATACCAATACACATCCCAATATCACCAAGCAATTTATGCATTTCTTTATCATCAGTGGCTGAAGTAGCTCCACACTCACAGCATGTAGAAATTAAACTAGCTGTTTTTTCAGAAATGATTTGAAAATAACGTTCTTCGGTCATGTTAAATAACCCCGCAGTTTTTAATTGACGAAGTTCGCCTTCACTCATTTTCTGTACTGCTTTCGACTGTACTTTTAATAATTGGTGCTCCTCATTCTCAAGCGCTATTAAAAGACCTTTTGATAGCAGATAATCACCTAACAATACACCTGCTTTGTTACGCCATATTTTATTGATACTGACAAATCCTCGTCGGGAGTTAGCATCATCAACTACATCATCGTGAACTAAAGTTGCGGTATGTAATAGCTCGATCATTGTAGCTGCAATGTGCGCACGTTTGGAAACGCCTCCAAAAAGATTTGCGCTCATGAATACAAGAGTAGGACGTAATTCTTTGCCTTTTTGCTTTAATAAATAGGATATAATTTGGTCTAAAAGAAAGACATCAGATTTGATAGTATCTTTAAAAAACCCTCTAAATTCGGTTAAATAGGTCGAAACTGGCTCCGTAATCTCTTTTAAAGATTTTCTTGTTACCGATTCTGAATTAATTCTTTTTAGTTCTACACTATCAATCATCAAAAGTGTTCAAATTTTCTTAAACTTGGCTATGCCTAAATTTAGTTAATATCCTTAACAAATATTTAGGGGTTATTCTTACTCAACTCATTCTTATTAATTCTTATGATAGAACCAGTGTCTGAAATTAAGACAATTGCAGTATTAACTAGTGGAGGAGATTCTCCAGGCATGAATGCAGCTGTTAGAGCTGTAGTTCGAGCGGGATCAGCATATAATATTGAAACATATGCGGTATTCCATGGCTACCAAGGGCTTATTGATGGAGAGTTTGAAAAAGTTAATTCTACTTTTGTATCAAATATAATTCAACGCGGTGGTACAATATTAAAATCAGCTCGCTCTGTAGAATTTAGAACGGAAGAGGGGCGTGCAAAAGCTGCAACTCAACTTAAAGAGCGTAATATTGATGCTCTAGTGGTTATTGGCGGAGACGGTACTTTTACTGGTGCAAATATTCTTAGTAAAGAACATGGTGTAAATGTAGTTGGGATTCCCGGTACAATTGATAATGATATTATTGGAACTGATGAAACAATCGGGTACGATACTGCACTAAATACCGCATTAGAAGCCATCGATAAAATCCGTGACACAGCCGATGCTCACGAGCGAATGTTTTTAGTTGAAGTGATGGGAAGAGATACTGGCTTTATTGCATTAGAAACAGCAATTGCTTGTGGGGCAGAGTTAGCATTATTGCCAGAAGAGCTTACAGATATAAATGAGATTAAGTCTCAGCTCAAAAATATGCTTAAAGAGCAAAAAAGAAGCAGTCTGATAGTTGTAGCAGAGGGAGATGAAACTGGTGGAGCTCTTAAACTTGCGGAAAAAATTAAAGACGATTTTAAGCAATATGATATGAAGGTTTGCATACTAGGTCATATTCAAAGAGGAGGAACACCTTCTGCTCATGATCGAGTACTTGCAAGTAGACTTGGCGCAGCCGCTGTAAAAGTTTTATTGGAAGGTCATAGTGAAGTTATGGTGGGAATAGTTAACAATGCGCTAAAAATAACTCCAATGAGAGTAGCTGTATCTAAGAAAAAGACTTTAGATTATGCTTTAATTGAATTAGCGAAATTACTAAGATAAAAGGTTTTAAAATGATTAATTGTGATATTAGAATAGCCAGATCATTTTTAAATGATGAGGTCTATATCAAATCAAGAACAAGAGCAGATATAGGGCTGAAACAAGTACAAACAAAGACTGGCCCAGGCTCTGAATGGTTAGGTTGGAGAGATATTCTCGCAAAACCAAATGATGCTGAACTTGAAGAAATTACTCAACTAGCTGAATCGATTAGATCAAAAGCTGATATTTTTATTATTTGTGGAATTGGAGGTTCATATTTAGGAGCAAAAGCAGTAATTGATGCTCTTTCGCCTCACTTTAAAAAGAATGGTCCTGAAATCATTTATGCAGGACATCATATGGGGGGAAAATACCTTAGTGAACTTTTGAAACACCTGAAAGCTCCAAAAGAAGATGGCTCATCCAAAAGTATTTATTTAAATATAATTTCGAAATCGGGTTCTACACTTGAGCCTGCACTGTCTTTTAGAGCTATTAGAGAAGTAATAGAAGAATTACATCCAGAAGATGCCACTGAAAGGATTATTTGTACCACTAGTAAAGAAGGGGGAATTCTTAATCCTCAAATTGAAATTAAAAAATATAAGAAATTTGTAATACCTGATGATGTAGGTGGACGATTTTCTGTTCTCACCCCAGTAGGATTACTCCCTATTGCTGTAGCTGGGATTGATGTGAAAACTCTTTTTTACGGAGCAGTTTCAGCTTTTCAGAAATATGAAGACGACGCAGAAGAAATTGTAGAATATGCAGCTCTTAGACATGCACTACACGAAGAAGGAAAAACAATCGATGTTTTTGCTAGTTTTGAACCTGAGTTAGCTTCCTTAGGAGCTTGGATTCAACAATTACTCGGTGAAAGTGAGGGGAAGGAGGGAAAAGGAATATTTCCAGCTGTAGCTTCTTATTCAACAGATTTACATAGTCTTGGTCAGTTTATTCAACAAGGTCAGCGCAGTGTAATGGAAACATTTATAATCGTTGAAAAACCCTTCTCAAAACTAGAAGTAACAGAGATTGAAGGCAATGATGATAAGCTGAATTATCTTGCAGGTAAATCATTTCATGAGATTAATAGGAATGCTCGACTCGGAACTACAGAAGCTCATCAAGAAGGAGATGTACCAATAGTAAATATCTCAATAAAAGCTCTAAATGAGGAATGTATTGGTGCTTTGATTTACTTCTTTGAACTATTAACAGGAGTATTTGTATATAGTCTTGGTGTAAATCCTTTTAATCAACCTGGTGTGGAAGATTATAAAAAAGCGATGTACCGACTATTAGGAAAAGAAGGGTAATAAATACTGTGGAAGAAAAGAAAGGCGCAAAATATATTGCTGTAGCTGGAAATATTGGGGCTGGTAAATCATCTTTAACTGGATTGCTATCAAAGCATTTCAATTGGGAAGCATTTTACGAATCAGTAGAAGACAATCCGTATTTGGCCGATTTTTATGAAGATATGCTTCGCTGGAGTTTTAATTTACAGATTTATTTTCTTTCAAGTAGGTTTAGGCATCAAAAAGAGATGCTCGAACAAGATATTAGCCTAATTCAAGACAGAACGATTTACGAAGACGTTGAGATTTTTGCAAAAAATCTACATGAAATGAATTTAATGAGTGATCGTGATTTTGCTAATTATGAAGCTCTTTTTCACGAAATGAGTCATTACTTACGCCCTCCTGATCTTTTGATTTATCTTCGCGCGCAAGTACCTACACTAGTAAGGCAAATTCAGCAGCGCGGAAGGGATTACGAGAACAGTATTCGAATCGATTACTTAGAAAGACTTAATCGACTTTATGAAGACTGGATCGACCGATATCCGTATGAAAAGCTGATAATTGACACTGATGACCTTGATTTTGTAAACGATCCTGAAGATTTAGGTAAAGTAATTGGTTTAATAGAGCAAAGACTCTATGGTTTGTTTAATTGATTGTACAACAAGCGTAATATCCTTATCTTTGTTAGCTGTTAAGAAGACAAATTATGTTTAAGTTTAAGATCTTTGAAATTCCTGAAGGTAAAAGTGAGCGAAAGCTTCAGCTAAAAGCTGGAGTTCTCAATTTAGATGAGGTTAAGCTAAAAAGCGGAACCATAGATATTGAGTTCAATAGAACGCTTCATTTTATCCAAACTAAATTGACATTCGACGTAATTGTTGAGTTAATTTGTGATCGATCTCTAGATACTTTTGATTTTGAAGTAAATCAGAATTATGAAATTCTTTTTAAACAAGAAAAGATAGAAGAATCGGCAGACGAAAATGGATCCATTAGGAATATTGATATAGCATCACAACAAATAGACATTGAGCAAGATGTGTTAGACACAATCCTTGTGAGTCTTCCAGCAAAGAAATTACATCCCCGTTTTTTGGATGAAGATGGTAACCCGATTGAGTTTCAAACCCAACAATTTGGGGAAAGTGACAACGATCAAGAAGGTGAAAACATCGATCCTAGATGGGACGCATTGAAAGATTTAAAGAAATAATACTAAGGTAGAATAATGGCACATCCTAAACGAAAAACTTCGAAAGCCCGAAGAGACCAAAGACGAGCGCATCATGCAATTTCTGATGTTACTCTTGCAAAATGCTCGAACTGCGGTTCGTTTCATAAATATCACCATGCTTGCCCAGAATGTGGGTATTATAGAGGAAGACAGGTAGTTAACGTATCTAACTAATCTGCTTATGATAGTTGCAGTAGATGCGGCCGGTGGTGATTATTTCCCAAAAAACCCTGTTGAAGGTGCTTTATCAGCTATTGCTGAAGATCAGGCACTTTCAGTTATTCTTGTTGGACCTGAAGATTCTATTAAGGCTGAATTAGCTAATCATGAATACGATTCTTCAAGAGTAATTATTCAGGATGCTCCTGAAATTATTGGGATGGAGGAATCTCCGACCACTGCTGTTAGAAATAAACGCAATTCATCTATTGTAATTGGATTAAGTCTTCACAAAGCTGGCAAGTGTGACGCTTTTGTAAGCGCTGGTAACACCGGAGCATTATTAGCGGCATCTATTTTTATTCTTGGAAAACTTAAAGGGGTTTCCCGGCCTACTATTGCAGCTTATTATCCTACATTAAAAGGGTTTAGACTTATAGTTGACGCTGGTGCAAATCTAGAAATTAAACCAGAAATGGCATTCCAGTTTTCAAAAATGGGACAGATTTTCTGCGAACAAATTTTAGGTATTAAAGATCCTAAGGTTGGCTTGCTTAATGTTGGAGAAGAAGATGAAAAGGGAACAGATGAGCTAAAGGAAATTCATCATCACCTTAAATCTTTAGAAGGCTTCATTGGTAATGTCGAAGGTAGAGATATATTTTCTGGCAAAGCAGATGTTTACTTAACGGATGGGTTGGTAGGTAATATTGTTCTAAAGCTTGGAGAATCAATTCCCGAAACAATAATGATGTTAGTAAAAGCAGCAGTTCAAAAATTGGATATGGAAGTAGAACAGGTATTAGCTGCTCAAAAAATATTAAAATCAGCTATGGCTCCATTTAATTATGAAACAGTTGGGGGAATTCCTTTTCTTGGAGTAGATGGAGTAAGTATTGTTGGACACGGCGGAAGTACTCCTCTTGCAATCAAAAATATGATTAAAGGAGCCATTAGTTGCGTTGAAAACGACGTTAATGGCAAAATTGTCGCATCTCTAAATTGACTTAGATTTACTTATGGAAGTACAAAGAGCTAAGATTTCTTCAGTAGGACATTTTCTGCCAGAAGATAGGTTAACGAATTTCGATCTTGAAAAATTGGTTGATACTAATGATGAATGGATTAGAACAAGAACAGGGATTTCTGAACGAAGAATTCTAAAAGATCCAGATAAAGCTACTTCATACATGGCGGCAAATGCTGCTCAAGAAGCATTAGAACACGCAGGTGTTTCACCTGATGAAGTGGACTTAATTATAGTAGCTACTGTTACTCCTGATTATTTATTCCCTGCTACGGCTTGTCTTGTACAAGAAAAAATTGGTGCTAAAAATGCTTTTGCATTTGATATTTCAGCCGCATGCTCTGGTTTTCTTTACGCGCTTACTACAGGTGCTTCCTATATACAGGGAGGAATGGCTAAAAAAGTATTGGTTATTGGTGCAGATAAAATGTCATCTATTTTAGATTATACTGATCGTTCGACATGTATTTTATTTGGTGATGGAGCAGGAGCAGTTCTTTTGGAAATATCTGAAGATGAGACCGGGATAATCGACAATATTCATTATACAGAAGGAGATACAAATGGAGCTCTTTACCAACCAGCTGGGGGAAGTTTACGCCCAGCATCTCATGAAACTGTAGACGCAAGAATGCACTCAATTCGTCAAGAAGGTAGAGCTGTATTTAAAAAAGCTACAATGGGAATGGCTGATGTTTCTTTAGAAATCATGCAAAAAAATAATCTAACTCCAGAGGATGTTGCATGGTTAGTTCCTCATCAAGCTAATCTACGTATTATTGATGCGACAGCAAATCGAATGGGTGTTTCTTCTGATAAAGTGATGATTAATATAAATAAATATGGGAATACGACAGCAGGTACCATTCCTTTATGTTTGTATGATTGGAAAGACAAGCTCAAAAAAGATGATAACTTAGTATTAGCTGCTTTTGGTGGTGGTTTTACTTGGGGTTCAGTTTACGTAAAGTGGAGTATATAATATGAGTACCGCATATTTATTTCCAGGGCAAGGATCTCAATTTATTGGAATGGGTAAAGAGCATTATGATTCTAATGTTGAATTTGCTGAATATATAGATCAAGCGAATAAAATTTTGGGCATAGATATAAAATCTATCATGTTTGAAGGTCCTGAAGATAAACTTAAGCAAACCGAATTTACTCAACCTGCTATTTTCTTACACTCTGTCGCTCTTTTTAAAACTTTGGGGTTTACTCCAGATATGGTAGCTGGTCATAGTTTAGGTGAATTTTCAGCCTTGGTAGCCTGTGAAGCAGTTAGCTTTGAAGACGCTCTCAAAATTGTTCGCCGTCGAGGAGAGTTAATGCAACAAGCAGGAACTCAGAATCCTGGAACTATGGCAGCAATTATCGGAATGGAAGACGAAAAAGTAGAAAAAGTTTGTGGAAAAGCCTCTCTTATTTCTGGTAAAGAAGTGGTTGCTGCAAACTATAACTGTCCAGGACAGCTCGTGATTTCAGGATATATAGAAGCAGTTGAGAAAGCAGTCGAACTTGCAAAAGAGCAGGGAGCAAGAATGGCGATGTTATTGCCAGTTAGTGGAGCATTTCATTCTTCACTTATGCAACCAGCTTTGGACGGATTACGGGAGCAACTCGAAAATTTAGAAATCAGCTCACCATCCTGCCCGATTTATAGTAATTTTACTGCAAAACCAACTACCGATATAGAAGAAATTAGATCAAACCTTCTTAATCAATTATTAAATCCTGTTCGTTGGACTCAAACACTTAGTAATATGATCACTGATGGAGCTACTTCATTTGTTGAAGTAGGTCCTGGAAAAGTGTTGCAAGGATTAGTTAAACGAACAGATCGTAAAGCAGAAACTTCAGGACATCAATAAAAAGAATATGGGATTATCACTAGAAGGGAAAACGTGTTTAGTTACCGGCGGTAGTCGTGGAATTGGAAAAGCAATTGCGTTGAAATTGGCTGAATTTGGAGCAGATGTAGCAGTTACTTATGCTCGATCTGCAGACGCAGCTAATGCTGTAAAAGCTGAAATTGAAGGAATGGGCAGAAGAGCCAAAGCGATTCAAGCTGATGCAATAGATTTTTCGGAAGCAGAAAAAGTGATAAATGAAATTATAGCAGATTGGGGAAAATTGGATGTACTTGTAAATAATGCAGGTATTACAAAAGACAATCTAATTTTAAGAATGAGTGAAGATCAGTGGGATGATGTAATTACTACTAACCTTAAAAGTATTTTTAACTACTCTAAAGTTGTAGCTCGCCCAATGATGAAAAACCGAAGCGGATCAATTATTAATATAAGTTCTGTTGTTGGTATTTCAGGAAACGCTGGTCAGAGTAACTATTCAGCTTCAAAAGCTGGAATTATTGGCTTTACTAAATCATATGCTAAAGAATTAGCTTCTAGGAATATTAGAGCGAATGTAATTGCTCCGGGTTATATAACAACAGATATGACTGATGCACTCGATGAAAAAGTACTCGAAGGCATAAAGCAAGCCACACCACTTGGAAGAGCTGGTAATGCTGATGAAATTGCAGATGTAGTTGTTTTTCTTGCCTCAGATATGAGTACATACATTACAGGTGAAACAATTCGAGTAGATGGCGGAATGGCTATGTAGCTGTTGCAGATAGAAAAATGAATTTTTATGTTAAACGAGTTTTATTTAAATCAAACTACCAATAAATATTATAGGACAAACTATGTCACAAGATGTTGAATCAAAAGTAAAAGCAATTATCATAGATAAGTTAGGTGTTGACGAATCAGAAGTTACAGCTGATGCTAATTTCACTAACGATCTAGGTGCAGACTCTCTCGATACTGTAGAGTTAATTATGGAATTTGAGAAAGAATTCGATATGAGTATTCCTGATGAAGATGCAGAGAACATTGCTACTGTTGGTGATGCTTCAACCTACATCTCAGGTAAATTATCTTAAGTTACTCTCCCACTACTTATGAGTGAACGCAGAGTCGTAATAACGGGTATTGGCGCTCTTACCCCTATAGGGGAGAGCGCTCCCGCTTTTTGGAACGGGTTACTATCGGGCACTAGTGGTGCGCGATTAATAGATCGTTTTGATACTACCGATTTTTCTACAAAATTTGCTGCTCAATTAGTTGATTACAATCCAAAAGATCACTTCGAACACAAAGAAGCTCGAAGGCTTGATTTAGTTGCTCAATACGCACTTGTTGCCTCAAAAGAGGCAATTGAAGATTCTGGTATTGATTTGGAGAAAATTAATAAAGATAGGGTAGCAGTTACAGTAGGAACAGGAATCGGAGGGATGCAAACCTTTTACGAACAATCTGTTTCATTTCATGAGAGAGGACCAAGAGGCGTCTCGCCATTTTTTATCCCTATGCTAATTCCTGATATAGTAGCGGGTCAAATTTCTATTCGCTATGGATTTAGAGGACCAAATTTCTGTGCAGTATCTGCATGTGCAACTGGTTCTCATAATATTGGAATCGCCTACGATATGATTAGGTATGGGCAATCTGATATGGCAGTTACTGGTGGAACGGAAGCTCCTGTAACAGGAATAGGTATTACTGGTTTTAATGCTATGAGAGCTATGTCTACTCGAAATGATTCCCCGGAAACTGCATCACGTCCTTTCGATACTGATAGAGATGGGTTTGTACTTGGGGAAGGTTCGGGTATTTTTGTACTAGAAGAACTCGAAGCTGCCAAAAAACGTGGAGCTCGTATTTACGGTGAGATTGTTGGGTATGGTTATTCAGCAGATGCATATCATATAACAGCTCCTGACCCTGAAGGTGGAGGAGTTCAGCTTGCAATGAATAATGCATTAACAGCTGCAAAAATTAATCCAGAAGATGTTGACCATATTAATATGCATGGAACATCAACTCCATTAGGGGATGTTGCTGAGACAAACTCTATTAAAAAAGTTTTTGGTGAGCATGCAAAGAAAATGAATTTAAATTCTACCAAATCAATGCATGGGCATACTTTAGGGGCTGCTGGAGCTATTGAATCTGTAGCTGCTTTACTAGCCATTTACCATGGCACTGTACCTCCAACTATTAATATTGAGAACCAAGATCCGGAATGTGATCTTAATTATACTGCAAATGAACCAGTTGTTCGAGATGTTAAGTATGCACTTAATAATGCTTTCGGTTTTGGTGGACACAATTCTACTCTAGTATTTAAGAAATTCGAAAATTAGAATGCGTTTTTCAATCAGATCTTTGTTTGCTAAAATAGGCAAGGATACTGCTTCTCAAGACGAACGTATCCTACGGCTCGAGAAAATTATTAGGCTTAAAATAGAAGACACTTCTCTTTTTCAAAGAGCACTACGTCATCGATCAATGTTAACACAAGAACAATATGCGAAATACGATTCGTACGAACGTCTAGAGTTTTTAGGTGATGCTGTACTGGATTTAATTGCAGCAGAAATTCTTTTCAATAAATACTCAAAAAAAGACGAAGGATTTCTCACTAAGATTAGAGCTAAGCTTGTAAAAGGAGAAACTCTAGCAAATTTTTCGACTCAATTAGGTTTAGACGAACTTATGGAAATGGGTGAAAGGTCGGGGAATACTAAGATATCAAATAGTATTTTAGCTGATGTTTTTGAATCTATTGTAGCAGCAATTTACATAACGAAAGGGTACGCAAGTGCTTTTCAATTTGTAGAATATGTATTTGACAAGTTTGTCAATTTTGAAGAAATCATTCATACGGTAGATAACTATAAAAGTGCTTTGCTTGAATACACTCAAGCGGAACGTCTTCCTCTTCCGAGTTATCGAACAATAAATGAATCTGGTCCAGGGCACAATAGAACATTCGAAGTTACGGTACTAGTTGGTGAGAATGAATTAGGAACTGGTATTGGAAAAAGTAAAAAGAAAGCAGAACAATTAGCGGCTGAAGCAGCACTTCAAGCCCTAAATCTGTACTAAACTTATAAAAGGCTGCACTTGTTTTTTGAGTGATTAAGCCCGATTCTTAGCCCGTCATCACTTTCTATTGAGATCATTTTTTAGAAACTAAAAATATGCTAGTACAGCTTATCAAACCTGAATTCCAAGAACTTATCGAGGCTAAAGACTGGGTTGGTTTAAAGGAAGTTCTCGCAGACGTACCACCTGCTGATATAGCTGAGATGCTTGTTGAACTAGACGGAAGTGTTGCTGTTGTTGTTTTTCGGTTGCTAAAAAAATCAATTGCTGCGGATGTTTTTGCAGAATTTCCATCAGGAAAAGGGGTAGAACTACTAGAACTTTTTAATAGACAGCAGTTATCTGATGTAATGAGCAACTTAGAGCCCGATGAGCAAGTTGCTTTGATGGAAGAATTACCTGGTCATCTCACTCAAAGTGTGATGAACTCTATGAAGCCCGAAGATCAAAAACAGATCAAGAAGTTATTAGGATATCCAGAAGAAAGTGTTGGTCGATTGATGACTCCAAGGTATGTACGGGTAAAATCAGACTGGACGATAGATCGCAGTATGGAGCACATTCGTAAATACGCCGAAATTGCAGAAACCTTAAATGTTATTTATGTAGTAGACGATAAAGAACATCTAATTGACGATTTAAAAATCACGCAGATTATTGTCGCTCAGCCGAATGATTTGATTGAAAGTATAATGGATGCGTCTTTCAACGCATTGAGCGCATTTGATGATCAGGAAGAGGCTGTTAAGATGTTGGCGAAGTACGATAGAGTTGCTCTCCCCGTAGTAGATTCAGATGGTATTCTTGTGGGTATTGTTACAGTTGATGATGTTATTGATGTAGCAGAAGAAGAGACCACAGAGGATATGCATAAAATGGCTGGTATGGATGCCCTCGATGATTATTACTCTCAAACATCTGTATTTGAGATGGTAAAGAAAAGAGTTAGATGGCTTATTCTTTTATTTGTTGGTCAGATTTTTACTGTTACTGCAATGAGTGCATATCAATCGGTAATAGCTGGAGCAGTATTGTTATCTCTATTTATACCTATGATTATTTCAAGTGGAGGTAACTCTGGAAGTCAAGCAGCTACTTTGATTATTCGAGCTATGGCTACCGATGATATAAAACCGTCTGATTGGCGTAAAATATTTAATCGAGAATTACTTTCAGGTATAATGCTTGGGATTTTTATAGGAATTCTTGGGGTAGCTATGACTATAATTTGGGGGCTCTTTCATGGCGAAGAGCTAAATCCTGGGCTTATTCTTACAGCCGTTTCAATTGGCCTAAGTTTATTAGGAGTAATAATTTTTGGAAATCTAAGTGGAGCAATGCTTCCATTCATCCTAACAAAACTTAAGTTAGATCCTGCTGTAACTTCAGCGCCTTTTGTAGCAACTTTAGTAGATGTTACTGGGATAATCATTTATTTTTCAATCTCAGCTTTCCTACTCAAAGGAATTTTACTTTAAAACTTAAAATAATTACTAATGAAAGCTTATTTAGACCTTGTAAGAAATGTTCTTGAGAATGGAGTAAAAAAAGAAAACCGTACTGGAACAGATACAATATCTAATTTTGCAGAGTATTATAAAGTGGATTTATCTCAGGGGTTCCCACTTTTGACAACAAAAAAAGTTTTCTTTAGATCGGTTGTACTTGAGTTGTTATGGTATTTAAGAGGTGAAGACCATATTCGCTGGCTTAGAGACGAAAATGATTGCCATATTTGGGATGCTTGGGCAGATGAAGATGGGCATGTTGGCCCAATTTATCCCGTACTTTGGAGACGATTTCCTTATATGGAAAAGGAAATTATAAAAATGGAAGGCCAAGCTGGAGTTGTTGAGAAAGAAACTTGGGTTAGAAAAGAATTTGATCAGGTACAGCGAGCTATTGATATGCTAAAGACTAATCCGAATAGCCGTAGAATAGTAGTTAGTACATGGCATCCAGGGTTACTTGGTGAAATGGCACTTCCTCCATGTCATTTAATGTATATTTTTAATGTCCAGAATGGAAAACTTAATTGTCACTTAACACAAAGGTCTGGTGATATCGCATTGGGAATTCCTTTTAACCTCGCTTGTTATTCTGCACTTACTATGGCAATAGCGCAAGAGGTAGGATTAGAACCTGGTATTTTTGCTCATACTATTATTGATGCTCATATTTACGAAAATCACGTAGATGGATTAAAAGAGCAATTAAAAAGAACACCACGAGCTCTGCCTACACTTAAGATTGCAAAAAAACCTGTTGACGATCTAACTTTCGAAGATTTTACACTCGAGAACTATGACCCGGATCCTGTTATCCGCTTTGAGGTTGCGGTATGAAGTTGACTTTAGTTGCGGCACATGATCCCAACCTCGTAATTGGGAAAGATGGGGCGTTACCATGGAGATATCCAGAAGATTTAAAGCACTTTAAAGCCACTACCATTGGCAAAACCATATTGATGGGAAGAGGTGTTTTTGAAGAACTAAAAGAAAAACCACTGCCAGGTAGGAAAAATATAGTACTTACTAGTACTAGAGTTTATGACAATGTTGAAAACTATTCTAGCTTAGAAGTAGCTTTAAATGAAGTTTCTGAAGAAGAGGTATTCATTATTGGTGGGGGAGTTCTCTATAAAGAAACAATAGATAAAGCAGATAAACTCATTATTACAGAAATAAAGAAAGAGTATGATGGTGATACTTTTTTTCCAGAATACAGACATAAGATCGGCACTAGATGGAAAGAAGTATCAAGAAAAGAAACTGACGAAATAAGTTTTATAGAATATTTGCGCATCTAAAAGAAGTAAATTTCTAATTAGGAAAGATTGGCTTCAATCATTTAGTTATATACTTTTACGCTATCATAAATTCTTTTTTGGACTCAACAAAAATAATATCATTCGTAGACCTAAGTGTACAAGATGTAACAATACTTGGTATTGTTATTGTAGTCACTTTTTTGCTTTCGTATTTCTTTTTCTATAGAAGAGCGAATAAGAAATTAAATACCTTCCTACTTAATTCATTAATTCAGGAACAAGATCAATATATAGTTTTCTTTGATTTTGAGTCGAAAATAGTACTTGCCAATAGACGTTTTGAGAGCTTAGTTGGGATTCAATCCAAAAAAATGATGGGCAAGAAATTAGATGAATTGTCTATTCTTCCAGATATTATTGAATCTTTCACCAAATACAATGATGATTTGGCTTCGGGTAAATCATCCACTATTGTTTACAATTCTTCATTTCAAAAAGGACAAACTAGTGAATGGTTTCAAATCCAGAAAAGGATTTTATCTGTTGAGAAATCAAAGCTAGCGTATATACTAACAGAAGCCACTGATTTTTCAGAAAGAAAATTAGTTGAAGATAGACTTACGGATACAAGAAATGAATATGAGCAGTTAGTAGAATCTGCAAACGATATTATCTTTAAAATAGATTTGAACGGCAACTTCAACTTCGTAAACTCAATTGTAAAGGAAATTCTTGGATATACCGAACTAGAATTTCTATCAATGAACTTTAGAGACTTAGTGGTTAAAGAAGACTTCAAGTATGTAATGAGTTTTTACCAAAACCAAGTTAAAGAAAATAAGCCAAGTACCTATCTAGAATTTCGAGTAAATACGAAATCAGATGAATTAAAATGGTTAGGCCAATCAGTTACATTTATAAAACAAAAAGATTCGGTTGTTGGATTTCAAGCTGTTACTAGGGATATAACAGCATCGAAAGAAACAGAATCACATCTAAAAAGAGCGAAGGAGATAGCAGAAGAAACCAGTAAAACAAAAACAGGCTTTATTGCTAGTATGTCTCATGAATTTAGAACTCCACTTAATGCAATTCTAGGGTACACTCAAATTTTAGCTCAATCTAAATCCCTAAAAGAAATAGAAAAAGAGCACATACAAACTATTTCAGGTGCAGGAGAACAATTATTAGGTATGGTAACCGACATTCTTGAACTCTCAACGTTAGATTCTGAACGGTCTCGATTAGATACCGAACTTGTAGCACTTCAGCCTTTTATTAAGGATTTAGTACTTCAATATTCTCATAAGGCAAAGGAAAAAGGTCTTAAGTTCGAATATATACCTAATTTAGATGCACCAGAGATTATTGAAATTGATTTAGATAAAGTAACCTCAATAATAAAAAATCTACTCTCTAATGCGATTAAGTTTACTCCGAAAGGAGCTATTGGTTTCTCTTACTCAATTAAAAATGACAAGGGTAAAGATTATTTATTTATTGAAGTAAAAGATACAGGAATTGGAATTTCCGAAGAAACCATGAAGAATATCTATCAGCCCTTTTGGCAATTAGATAGTTTGAAAAATGATGGAACAGGGCTCGGGCTTACACTTTGCAAAAGACTCGTAGAATTTCTTGGAGGTTCCATTGATTTAAAAAGTAAGCTAGGTAAGGGTACCATTGTTAAAGTATTGACACCTGTACAAATATCTGACCAAAAAGAGCAAAGGAAATTAAAAGCTAGTTTATCAGACACTACGATATCAATTACTAAAAAAGGAAAAGTCAAAGTTCTAATAGTTGATGATTTAAAACCAAATAGAACCATTACCAGGTTAATTTTAAAAGAAAATGGGTTTGAGTTCAAAGAAGCAGAAAATGGACAGGAAGCGATCAACTTTCTCGATTCTTTTGAACCTGATATTATTTTAATGGATATAGATATGCCTGTTATGGATGGTTTAGAAGCTATGTTAACAATTAGAGCTTCAGGTGGAAGGTTTGCAGATATGCCAATTATAGCTGTTACTGCTGGAGGATTTAAAGGGGATAGAAATGAACTAATGGATCAAGGTTTTTCAGAATACATTTTAAAACCATTTAAAACTGATGAAATTCTTTTAAGTATACACAAGCTGACTGAAAGTTCTGAGCCACAAGATTCAGACAAAAAATCAGAAGAAATTACTACCCCAGAAAGTATAGCTAGCTTTATCGAAAATCTAGCAGATGAAAAAAGTGAACTGATTAAATCTGCACTAAAAATGCAGGACTTAAATACGATTTCAAAACTGGTAGAGTCACCTGATTTTAAAGATGAACTTTTAGATCCAAATATGTTGGCTTTGATAGAGGCTGCTTCAGACTACGACTATTTAGTAATAACTAAGGTTGTAAAGAACCTAAATAACTCTGGGAAAATTAAGGCGTAATTTCCTTTAAATGGACGCAAAAATAGCGTACAACAGGCTCTGCTAGCGCAATAATATTTTTCGTATCAGCAGCTTTCGAAAACTCAATTGCTTCTTCATCTTCAAGAATCCAGATACTTTCATTTTTGTACTTATATGCCTCTGTTAAATTTCGTTCGAAACTTAAATAGTATTCAGCGCTCTTTTCATCTGCATCAATGCCCTTCTTTTTAAGCTCTTTAATCGTTTTTTTGGTGAGGGAATTTTTTAATTTTTCATCTGGAGCTTTATCTAAGAAAGTAGTTCTGAATAGAGATCGGTTAAGGAATCGAAAGCTTAAATCTGCTAAAATAGGATCACCATTGTGTTGCCACTTTTTGATGTTTTGATATACATCGTAATCATCCATAGAGGCATAAAGATCGATGGTCTTTTTTGTGATTCGTTGCTTTGCAGAGGGCTGTTCCTTTAAAAAGTATTCGAGGTTTTCTGAGACAAACTCTAACTCTATTCCTGATTCAATTAAATCGGTCACTCGGTCGAAAATTCTACGAATTAATGCATCCGCGCTGAGGACAGTTTTATGTAAATAAACTTGCATATACATGAGTCGACGAGCGATAATGTAATTCTCTATCGCATAAATTCCCTTTTTTTCAATTACGATATTTCCATTAAAAACACGCATTGTTTTCAGAATCCGATTAATCCCCACTGTTCCTTCAGAAACACCAGTAAAAAAACTATCTCTTCTTAGATAATCTAGACGATCTAAATCAAGTTGAGAAGAAACTAATTGATGTAAGAATTTCTTTGGGTACTGATCCGTAAAAATCTCAATCGCTGTATCCAGAGCACCATCAAATTGCTTGTTGAGCTCTTTCATTATAGAAAGACTCATCATTTCATGATTAAAGTTTTTGATAAGCGAATGTTCGAGGGTATGGGAGAGAGGACCATGCCCAACATCATGAAGTAATAATGCAATTAACGTGCCTTCAAATTCCTTAGCACTAATGGTGGTGTCTTTTTCACGTAGATTATTTAGCACTCTTTGTCCAAGTTCTAATGCGCCAATAGCATGTGAAAACCGAGAGTGTTCTGCTGCCGGAAATACTAAATAACCAAGCCCAAGTTGGCGAATTCTCCGAAGCCTTTGAACGTAAGGATGATCAATTAACCGTAAAATAATACCTTTCGGAACCGTGATAAAACCATGAATAGGATCATTGAAGATTTTATAGCGTGTACTTTTATCCATTAATCCTCAAATTTAAGAATCATTTTATCAAGGTTTGCTACTTCAGGAACTCTAGTTGGTCGACCTTTTTTACTATCGAACCAAACTCCTTTTGTTTGAGCTAAGCTATGAAGTTCCTCTGTTTTAGAATGGAAGATTCCTTGAACTACTTCTACACTAGTATTCCCAACTTCTTTGATGCTTGTTCCAATTAGCAACCCTGATGGATATTGAATTGGTTTTAGATACTCGATCGTAGATTTCACTAATATAAAAGCGTAACCATCTTTAAAAGAATTGATTAGCTCTGGAATAGTTCGAGTAAAATGTATTCGAGCTTCCTCAAAATAAGTATTAAAAACGGCGTTATTAGTGTGGTTTAGAGGATCTAAATCTCGAAAACGAGTTTCAACTTTATGCCAGTGATAAAACAAGTTGGGATCGTAAGAAGGTCGGAACATAATTTTTTTGTTTTAAAAATGCGAAGCAAAACGGCAAAATCAAAGTTTAAAATGATCAAGTACAAACGACCAAAGACAAATGATTCTTTCATCGCTCGTGTACCGTCTTTTCCCTATATTCCAACTGAATTTTAAATCACAGGATTGAACTATATGAGCAGCAAAAAATCAGCAAATTTTTTAGAAGAACTATTAACTACTCCAAGTCCTACGGGCTATGAAAAAGCAGGTGTTCAGGTTTGGAAAACCTATGTTGATTCCTTTGCTGACGAGGTCGTAACGGATGCTTATGGTTCATGTGCTGCTAAAATTAATACCAGCGGAGATGTAGCTACTATTTTATTAGAAGCACATTGTGATGAAATCGGAATGGTAGTTCAACATATTACCGATCAAGGATTTGTATATGTGAATAAGTTAGGAGGCAGTGATTCAACCATTGCTCGCGCTAAGAAAGTCTACATTCATAACAAAAAAGGAAGAGTTGTTGGTGTGACTGGAAACACAGCCATTCATTTGCAAACTACCAAGAATGGTGGAGGCAAAGAGCCAGCATGGAAAGATATATACGTTGATGTTGGAGTAAACACCAAAGAAGAAGCCTTAGAGTTAGTGCAAATCGGAGATCCAATCACCTATGCCTCAGATTCTGAATTTTTAAATGATGATATTCTTACTGGTAGAGCTTTAGATAACCGAATTGGAGGTTATATCATCGCTGAGGCACTTAAAGAGATTGCTAAGCGCAAGAAAGACCTAAAGGTGAATGTCATTGCACTAAACTCGATTCAGGAAGAAGTAGGAGGATTTGGAGCCCGAATGATGAGTTATCGTTTTATGCCTGACGTTGCTTTGGTAACCGATGTAACTCACGCTACAGATACTCCAGGAATTGATCAAAAAGAAAATGGGACGGTGTTATTAGGAGAAGGACCAACTATTCAGCACGGTGGAGCAAATCACCCTAAAGTGGTAGATTTTCTTGAAGAAGTTTGTGCCAAAGCAAAAATTGAAGTGCAACACGAAGCTACTAGTGTAAGAACAGGAACGGATACGGATTCGATTTTTTATCAGCAGACTGGAATTCCTAGTGCGTTAATCTCACTTCCGTTGCGTTATATGCATTCTCCAGTAGAAGTTTGCTCCATGAAAGACGTAGAAAAACTGATCAAAATTATGGTTGAAACCGTTTTAGCTTTGCGACCAGATCAGACGTTTACGGTATTTGGAGATTGAAATTCGAAGCTTAGTTAAAGCAATTCTCCTAAAAATTTCTGAAGAGATAAAGAGAGTCCAGATTTAGATACCTATCGGATGTAAATAAGATAGGTATGTTTTTAAATTTAGATACGTATCTAAACCTTAAAACATAATGATAGATTTTTACCAGTAAAGTAAGTATTGGTGAGAGCTATATTAACTGTGTGTTTAAATGAGATGCTTAATGCATTCGAATATTAAAATTCGAATAAATCATCCATAGCAGTAGAAAAAAGCTAATAAGTACAAATGGGATAATAAGTGATCTTGTAAGAAGTGTTCTTCTGTACTTTCTTTGATAGATTATTCTACTTTTTCGTTGTAGAGTTAATAAATCTAATTTCGAATAAGACCGAACAGCTTTTGTTTTACCTATTTCTTTAAAGAAGGTCTTCTTTCTAAGTTGACCGTTATTATACTTAAGTGTTTTACCTGCTTGAGTAACAAATCCCATAATGCCTCCTTTTTAACTTAAAGACTGTACTAGAAAGTAGGAGGAAGGTTTCGTTTTTGAATTTTTGAACGGTTTGGCATAACAAGCATTGTGTTCATGTGATCCAAGCTTGATCTGTACGTTTAGTTCATTTTATGCATGATTTTTAACAGGATATGCGTAATAATATAGAATTCAAAATGGATTATACATTCACTTTATGCTTGTTAATAAATAGTAAAGAAATTTGTTCACGCTCTAGATTCCCATCTTCATGGGAATGACTAGTTTTGTGGTAAACTGATTGTCTAATCCTGCCTAACTTTCTTTACTATTTATAAGTCATCTCTGCGAAGGCAGAGATCTAGAGTTATAAAAAGGCAACAGGCGTTGTTCACGCTCTAGATTCCCACCTTCATGGGAATGACCAAGATAGTTCTAGAAATGGAATCTACCTTCAGGTAAAACCTGTGTCCATAAATCTTTTAGTTCAGGATTTATTGATCTAATTAAATTCATTTTCCATTCGCGTTTCCTCTTCTTTATTCGTTTTTCTCTTTGAATAGCTTGATACATATTTTGATGAATTTCATAATACAATAAAAAATGCGCTTTGTATTTTGAAGTAAACACAGATCCATTTCCTTGTTTATGTTTAAAGACACGGTTTATCAAATCACTACTTACACCAGTGTACAAAACGCTTCTTTGCGCATTTGATAATATATAGACAAAACCTTCTTTCATACTTAGTTAGACCATATTCAAAGTACTTCCTTACAAAATACTTAAGTCATCTCTGCGAAGGCAGAGATCTAGAGTTATAAAAAGGCAACAGGCGTTGTTCACGCTCTAGATTCCCACCATCATGGGAATGACTATTTTTGGGGTAAACTGATTTTCTAACCTTCCCCAACTTTCTTTACTATTTATAAGTCATCTCTGCGAAGGCAGAGATCTAGAGTTATAAAAAGGCAACGGGCGTTGTTCACGCTCTAGATTCCCACCATCATGGGAATGACTATTTTTGGGGTAAACTGATTTTCTAACCTTCCCCAACTTTCTTTACTATTTATAAGTCATCTCTGCGAAGGCAGAGATCTAGAGTTATAAAAAGGCAACGGGCGTTGTTCACGCTCTAGATTCCCACCTTCGTGGGAATGACTATATTTGGGGTAAACTGATTGTCTAACCCTGCCTAACTTTCGTTACTACTCATAGTCATCGCAGCGAAGGCAGAGATCTAGAGTTATAAAAAGGCAACAGACGTTGTTCACGCTCTAGATTCCCATCTTCATGGGAATGACTAACTTTGGGATGAAAATAAGGGGGACTAAGAGTCGAATCCAGATATAACTACTAAAGATTGAACCCAAAATGCAGACCTGGTTCTCCAAAAAAGAACTTTGACCATTGATCATCTAGACGCTTAAAGGAAGTAGGCATTTCGGTGTGATAAGGGCGATGAGTTATGGCAAAAGACGGCTCTATAAAAAATCGATCGTTGAATAATTTAATATGATAGCCAATTCGATAGGTGTTGAAGATTTGAAAGCCATTTTCAATTTTTTTGTTTTCATCATCCACAAAATTTTGAAAAGCATTCATTACATGAATGCCTGTATATAATCCTTTCCACCAAAAACGTTGATAAGTAAGTGCGAAACCAACTTCACGAATATATCCCGGGAATTTTTCTTCGGGTGCTTGATATGAATCTCCATAAGGTATTCCTAAAGGCCAGGCATATTTCCAGGTTTTTAGTTCCAATGAAACAACATCTTTGTCAGTGATTCGATAACCAAGATTGAGTTGAATAAAATCAGGGGAGTTAGGATCATCGGGGATAAAATTTCCAAGTATGAAAAATGTACTTCCGACAAAAAACTTGTGTTGAGTGATATCCTTTGTTTCAAATTGAGCTTTAAGTTGAAAGGGGATAATCAACAGTAGGGTAAAGCTTAATACTAAACTCTTTCTTTGCATATTTTTTAACTCTTAAATTAATTGTTGATGCAAAGGTAAATTTAGGAAGGGTAAGAACTCGTTAACTTAAGGTAAGAAATCTGATCGCTTATTTTTTCTTATCGATAATCCTTTTTCGTAAACGACTCAATGATGGTGGTGTAATTCCTAAAAAACTAGCCAATTGATGTTGTGGTACACGGTTCAATAAATCAGGTCTATGTTTTAAAAGACTCAGATATCGTTGTTCAGGAGAAGATGTTTTGAACTCATCCAAGTCAATTTTTTGTTTTGCCAAAAGTTTTTCTGATAGTATTCTGCAAAGGGTCTCAAATTTCGGAAATTTTTCAAACATCTCTGTTTCCATATCAGGATCTGAAACTGATAGTATCGAATCTTCAACACACTCAATATAATACTCGGAGGGTTTTTTGGTAAACACACAGTTTGGTGTTATCCCTTCCATTTCTGTATAAAAAGCAGTTGTCTTTTCTTCGCCCTCAATTGCATAATAGGTTCTGATGCATCCTTTTAAAACAAAATATCCATCGTTAGAAATTTGACCTTCTTTTAGTAGTATGGTCCCTTTCTTTTCGGAACGAAAGACGTCTAAGGATTTCATCGCATTTTTTTCTTCTTCAGATAGTGAAACGTATTGCGAAATAAAGTCAAAAAGTATGTCATGCATTCTAGTCAGGATCTCATTTTTTAAGTGTGATTTTTATTCATGATAATTATTAACGTTAGGAAGAAATTAGATCGAGGATAGATTTTAATATGCATTCTAAATTCAGAAACAAGTTAACTCAAAGCCTTGCCAATTCTATTTAAAAGAGCTGAAACCATAGGATGATCTAGCCCTTCAATAGACTCAATTACTATGGAATCATAGCCTTCAATATCTGCTTGTCGGAAACGATCATACAATTCTTTGGCTAGACGGTTTAAATCACCATTGTAGTTTACGACATTTGGAGCTTCATTTTCTGAATCTAGTAATAGAAATAGGGAAGAGGTGTTGTCCAAGTCTTTAGTTTTTTTTAACCAACACACTTGTGCTTTAGGCTTGTAGTGTGAGTATTTTTGACCAGGACTTTTAGGCCCATTTGATGCTTGAAAGAAGCTTTCAATAACTTCCATCCCTAGTACTTCTTCCAATTCCTTTTTGCTAATACTTCCAGGTCTTAAAATAGAAGGAATATCTCCTGAAAGATCAATAACGGTTGATTCTAAACCAATTTTAGTAGCTTCTCCATCAATAATTGGAAAACCTTGTCCAAAATCTTCAAGCACATGTTCTGTTTTAGTTGGAGAAGGTCGCCCAGATTTATTTGCACTTGGAGCAACTAAAGGTCCTGTTTGGGAAATGAAATCTAACGCTACTGGATGATCAGGCATTCTTATGGCAACTGTATTTAAGCCAGCAGTAACGGCATCAAGAACTTCTGGCTTTTTGGTTAAAACTATGGAAAGAGGTCCCGGCCAAAAGGTGTTCATGAGTTTTTTGGCTGTTACAGGAATTTCTAAAGCAAAATCACTAACCTGATCTTTTGATGAAATATGTAGAATCAAAGGGTTATCAGAAGGTCTACCTTTTACATCAAATACTTTTCGAATCGCTGATGGATTCCATGCATCAGCTCCTAAACCGTATACCGTTTCCGTAGGAAAGGCAACGATTTCACCGTCTTTTATGAGCTGAATATATTTGGGATTAATAAACATGATGGAAGGTAGGGAATTGATGAATGGATTTCCTTTTTGTTGTCATGCTGAGAGCTTGACTCAGCATCTGTAAAGATATTGGCGTTGTTCTTGGAAGATATTGTATCGAAGTATCACTCCCTACAGATATAAGGTAGTTTGTTGACGATTTTATGGACGACAATTTCCTATAAACAAGTGAAGGGTTAGAACCCTTCGCATTAGTAGTGAAGATTTTTCAACTTGCTAAAGTCTTTAAGAATAAAAAGGCTGCTTTATAATCGGGGATTTCCTGAATTACAAACCGGAGGACTTCGTTTTTTTGAACTACCTGAAAAAGTTCAGGTTTTAGTTTTTCAAGTCGATCGAGGGTGTTTTGAAATTTGTCTGATTCAAAATATTGGTTACCAAGTTCGCTACCAGTTTTTGGACAAACACACCACATTCTTCCTGCTCGAATCGTTACTTTGGTAAAAAAGTTTTGTGAAGCATAAATTTTGATTTTACTAGCTAGAATCAACATTTCAGCTTCTTTTGGTATAGGACCAAAACGATCTTCGATTTCTTCTTTCCAACCATCAATTTCAACTTCATCTTTAGCTTGGGAAAGCTTTCGATAAAGATTAAGTCGTTCTACATTGTCGGATACATAATTTTGAGGTAAAAGGGCGGAAGTGTCGAATTCAACGGTTGTTTCTGGAAGTTCCATTTCAGCTTCGATGCCTTCAAACATATCCGAAAATTCCGATTCTTTAAGTTCTCGAACCGCATCATTTAATATTTTAGTATAGAGTTCAAAACCGATGTCGTTAATGAACCCACTTTGTTCTCCACCTAAAATATCTCCGGCTCCACGAATATCTAAATCTCGCATAGCAATATTAAAACCAGATCCTAAATCCGAAAATTCTTCTAACGCCAATAGCCGTTTTCTTGCTTCAGGAGTTAGAGTTTCGATAGGTGGAGTTATCAAATAACAAAAAGCCTTTCGGTTCGACCGACCTACCCGTCCTCGAAGTTGGTGTAATTCTGCTAATCCAAAGTTATTGGCATTGTTGATAATGATCGTGTTTGCATTGGCAATATCAATTCCATTTTCCACGATATTTGTTGAGACAAGAACATCAAACTTGTGGGCGTAGAAATCACCGATAATTTTTTCAAGCTGAGAACCTGTCATTTGTCCATGCCCAAAACGAACACGAACATCGGGAACCAAGCCACGAATCATCTCTGCAGTTTCTTCAATAGTTTTAACGCGATTATGAATGAAGAAAACTTGTCCGCCACGACTCATTTCTTGAAGAATGGCATCTCTAACTAATTCCTCATTAAAGCTATGAATTTCGGTGTATACAGGCTGCCGATTAGGAGGTGGAGTATTTATAATACTTAAATCGCGGGCTCCCATTAACGAAAATTGGAGTGTTCTCGGAATTGGTGTTGCTGTAAGTGTGAGAACATCAACAGAAGCTCTAAATTCTTTAAGCTTTTCTTTAGCCGCTACTCCAAATCGTTGTTCTTCATCCACAACAATCAAACCCAAATCTTTGAACTTCACATCTTTGGAAAGTAAGCGATGTGTTCCAATTACGATATCTAGATTTCCTTCGTTCAGCTCTTTAATTACTTTCGTTTGCTCAGCTTTAGTTCGAAATCTTGAAAGCGCCTCAACCTTAACTGGAAACTCTTTCATTCTTTTAATGAACGTTTTTGCATGTTGTTCAGCCAAAATGGTTGTGGGAACTAACACACCAACCTGTTTATTATCCATAACGGCCTTGAAAGCAGCACGAACAGCTACTTCAGTTTTTCCAAAACCAACATCACCACA
>TARA_R110000868_G_scaffold39376_4_pt1 | contig 59651 bp, 53 predicted proteins | sample TARA_R110000868 | Tara Oceans TARA_R110000868 (sample SAMEA4397489) | marine metagenome | biome: Polar Biome; feature: [SRF] surface water layer (ENVO:00010504); material: water (ENVO:00002006), including particulate matter (ENVO:01000060) such as... | depth 5 m | reverse complement strand
TTGATCCGTTCTCAGGGAGGGAAATATCGTGTCAGACAAACTTGAACTCTATCACCACGGATCGTCCGTCTGCGCCGCGAAGGTGCGGTTTTACCTGGCGGAGAAGGACCTTCCCTGGGAGGGCCGCTATATCGACATCCTGAAAGGCGAGCAGTTCGACCCGGAATACATAAAGCTGAACCCAAAGGCCGTCGTCCCGACCCTTGTGCATAACGGAACGATCATCCGGGATTCCACAAATATCTGCGAATATCTCGACGACGTGTTTCCGGAACGCCAGATCCGCCCCGCAGACCCGGTGATGCGCGCCGAGGTTCGATACTGGACCAAGGCGGTGGACGAAGACCTGCACCCCGCCTGCGGCGCCATGACGTTCATGTCGTCGCACCGCCACACCATTCAGCGCCTCGGTCCCGAAAAGGTGCAGGAATTCCTCAATTCGACACCCCCGTTTTCGGTCACGGCCGACTGGCACGAACGAAAAAAGGTATTTGTCCGCGACGGGTTCGAAGCTCCGGATGCCCGAAAGACAGTGGAACTCTATGACCGCTATCTGAAAAAGATGGAAGACGCCCTCGCCAGTTCGGCCTGGCTGGCAGGCGATCGGTTCACCTTCGCCGATATCGCGATGACACCTTACGTGGTGCGACTCGACATGATGTCGATGCAGCCTATGTGGGAAGCCGGCCGCCTGCCCGGCGTCGCCAGCTGGCTGGACCGCATCAAGAAACGACCGACATTTGCACCGTCGTTTCTTGACTGGATGCCGGACCACCTGACGGCGGACCTCAAAAACAACGGCGCGAAAAGCTGGCCGGAGGTGGCGAAAATTCTGGAGATCGCGGCGTAACAGTCGTCATTCCGGCGAAAGCCGGAATCTGTTAAAGCGCAGTCGCGCTTCGAAAAGCCCCCGGCTTTCGCCGGGACGAAAGGCAGAAAACCACCAATACCGTGTATTTACACGAAAATTACAGCCCCAGCACGCGTTCCGCGTTGCCGTGATAGATTTTCTCCATCACCTCGGGCTTGTAGCCGAGCTCGTCCCATTCGCGGAAAATGCGCTCATAGGGCAGGCTTGGGTAGTCGCTGCCGAACATGATCTTGTCCTGCAGTCGTGCGCGCATGTCGATCTTGAGCTGCGGCGGGAAATGTTTGGGCGCCCAGCCTGACATTTCCCAGAACACATTGCCCTTGTGCAGCGCCACCGCCGTCATTTCGTCCACCCACGGCCAGCCGGGATGGGCGGCGATGATGGTAAGATCGGGGAAATCGGCGGCCAGTTCGTCGATCGCGGCCGGATGGGCGTGGCGGATTTTAGCCCCGAGGCCGCCCGGGATCCCCGCCCCCATGCCGGTGGTGCCGACATCGATCATCACCGGCGCCTTCAAGGCGCTGATGGTTTCGAACAGCGGATAGTGCTGCCGGTCGTTTACCGCGAAATGCCCCATGATCGGGTGGAAATGGAACCCGAGCATGCCGTGAACCTCGATCGCCTCGGTCGCTTCGCGGATCGCGACCGCGCCCTTGAACGGATCGACCGCCCCCCACGCCTGGATCACCCGGTCCGGATGGCGTTTCCACATGCCGGCGACGTATTCGTTGGAGCATGGCGGCGTATCGATGGTGGTTTCAAGGTCGAGCGCGACCAGGACGGCTTCGACCCCCGCCCCGGTGAACTCGGCGATGACGTCGTCTTCTTCCTTGGCCTTCCATTCACGGTCCCAGTATTCGGCGAGGGCGCGCACATACGGCCCCTGGCAGTCGATCCAGGGCTGGGTGTTGGGATAGCAGTGAAGGTCGATGATGCGCATGGAATTGCCTCGTCTGTCTAAGCGTTGTTTTCGAGCTTGGCGGTGACCATCTCGACCAGCGATTTCTTGGAGACCTTGCCGAAGGTCGACAACGGAAAATCGTCCATCAGTTCGAGCCGTTCCGGCAGCTTGTGCCGGGCGAATTCCTTGGTCTCCAGGAAGGCGATCAGACCGTCGAATTCTACCGTTTCGCCCACTTTCGGGATGACGCAGGCGCACATGCGTTCGCCCAGCAGAGGGTCGGGCATGGCAACGCAGGCAACGTTCTGCACCGGCGGATACTGAAGGATCAGGTTTTCGACCTCCTCGGCGCTGATTTTTTCGCCGCCGCGGTTGATGACGTCCTTGATGCGGCCTTCCACCATGTAATTTCCCGATGGGTGCTGGCGCAGCAGGTCGCCGGAACAGTAAAATCCTTCGGACGTGAACACCTTGGCATTGTGTTCGGGCGATCCGTAATAGCCCCGCAGCGTATACGGGCCGCGCACGCTGAGTTCGCCGACTTCGCCGAACGGCACTTCCCTGCCCTCTTCGTCGATCAGGCGGACCTCGTCGTCCTCGCAGACCGGCCGGCCGACGGTTTCAAGCTGAACGTCTTCCGGGTCGCCGACCCGCACGAACATCAGCGTGCCTTCCGACATGCCGAAATTCTCCTGCACAAAAACCGACGGGATCAGTTCGCGCGTGCGGATGCGGATTTCGGGCTGCAGGCGCTGGCCGCCGCTCTGGATCATGCGCAGCGACGACAGGTCGTAATCGCCGATGCCCGGATCGTTGATCCAGCGGATCAGCAGCGCGGGCACCACGTGGATATGGGTCACGCCGTGCTTTTCGACCAGACGGAAAACGTCGTCCGGCCGGGCGCTGGTGCTCAGTACCACGCGGCCGCCCTTGATCATCAGTCCCTGCATGCCCGGGCAGGCCAGCGGCAGGTTATGGCCGATCGGCAGCACCAGCAGCAGGCAACTGTCGGCGTGAACCTCGGTACACTGGATGGCAAGGTTGGAATTCAGCCAGTAATCGTTATGGGTGCGGGGGATCAGCTTGGGCACGCCGGTGGTGCCGCCGGATAACTGGAAAACCGCCGGATCGGTGGGGTCGATTTCGATGGTGTCGAGCACGGAGGGCGCGGTTTTCGGCCGGCGCGCCAGCAGATCGGCGAAGGACAGGAATCCCGCCGGCGCATCGCCGAGGACGATACCGTGGGTGAGGCAGGGGTTTTCCGCCTGGACCCGCGCGATCATCGGCGCGAATTCGAAATCGCGCTGGCGGTCGGGCGCAATGCACATCTTCGCCTGGGCGATCTCGGTAAACTGGCTAAGCTCGTGATAGCGGTGGGTCGCCAGCGCGCAGATCGGGATTGCCCCCAGCTTTTGCAGCGCGAAATAGAGATAGGCGAACTCGATCACGTTGGGCAGCATGACCACCACGCGGTCAAGCGGCCGCAACCCCAGATCCCAGAGGTTCAGGGCGAGCTTGTCCGAAATCACATCCAGCTCGTAATAGGTGACCGACACATCGCCGTCGATCACCGCGACGCGGTCTGCAAACGGCTCGAAAATGTTCTCCGAAAACTGGTCGCGCAGGGACTTGTCTTCCCAGTATCCCTTTTCACGATATCGGGTCGCGAATTCCGGCGGAAAGCCGACAAATCCTTCAAGCATGATGTCTCTCCCCTCTGCCGCTCAGGTCGACGCGGCGAAACCGCCATCGACAACGACGATCTCGCCGGTGACGAAACGGTTGCCCTGAATCAGGCTCAGCGCGGTTTCCGCCACGTCCTCGGCGGTCACACAGCGCTTCAGCGGCGTCATCTTCGCCCGGCGGCCCATCAGCTTGTCGTAATTGTCGCCCAGCATCCGTTCCATCCATTCGCCTTCCATCCAGCCGGGGGCGACGGCGTTTACGCGGATATCGGGGCCGAGCGCCAGGGCCAGGGTCTTGGTCAGCGCAACCACGGCCGCCTTGCTCGTCGAATAGGCCAGCGGCTGCGGACCCGGCCGAAGGCCGACAATGCTGGCGGTATTGACGATGCTGCCCTTGGCCTCACGCAGGGCCGGCACGCAGGCGCGGGTGACCTGGACGATGCCGCGCACATTGACGGCCAGGACACGGTCCCATTCGTCGAGATCGATGGCGTCGAGATCCTTGAACGGCGCGGTACTGGTGATGCCGGCATTGTTGCACAGCGCATCGAGCCGCCCGAATTCGCCGGTGGCCTTTGCCACCATGGCCCTGACCTGTTCGTCGTCGGCGACGTCGCAGCCGATGACCACGGTTCTTGCGCCCGCCGCTTCGCAGGCCGCGGCGGTTTCTTCAGCGGCGCCCGAACTGCGGCTGTAATTGACGGCGACATCGTACCCGGCTGCCGCCAGCGCCACCGCTTCCGCCCTGCCGATTCCGGTTGCCGAACCCGTAACCAGCGCTGCCGGTTTACTGTCTGCCATGATTTCCGTCCCCGTCCGTTTGTGTTTGTTGACCGAAATTTAAATGAACATGTTCATTTAATCAAGGCTATCTTCGCTCCGTTACCGGTATGCAGCCCTCCGTCGCAACCCCGAGGGCCCGGCGCAGCGATAAAAGCCCTTTCTCCGGATCGGGCGAAGCGTCGAGCAGCCATTCGCGGATTTCCGCCTGGTATATGGCAAACATTCCCCAGCCGACGTTTTCCGGGTCGGCATCTTCCCGCACCAGCCCCCGCGCCTGGGCATCGCGCAGGTGCTCGACCAGTCGCGAAATGACGCGACGGCGGTTTTCCTGGAATCGCTGTCCCTGCACCCCGGAAACGAAAAACGTCAGTTCCCGCAGGATGTAACGTGCCAGTCCCGGCTGTTCCCCGAAGTACCGATAGTAGAATCCGAACACATGGATCAGTTCGTCAATCAGACGGTCGCGCGCCGGCACCGCATCGAAGGCGCGGTCGGTCAGGTCTTCAAGCTCGTCGGTGCAGATCAGGAACAGCAGGTCGCGCTTGTCGGTCGCATACAGAAACAGCGTGCCAAGCGCGACATTCGCCCGGCGCGCGATTTCGCGTGTCGTCGTCTCGTCGAATCCCTTTTCAACAAACAGCGTGCGCGCCGCCTCGGTTATGCGCTGCAGTTTGTCGATCCGGTTCCGTTCCCGGACGCCGATCTTCTGTTCCGTTCCGCCTCCCATGAGGGCCCTCCAAACCGTTCGTTTATCCTGCGATCGGGAGTATAGGCCCGATCGCAGGGAAAATCCGCCCGCGCCCGTTTCGCTTGCTGACAATGGCCTTTCGCAGATTTCGATACAAAAAGAGTTCACGGGAAACCCAAAATCGCGGAACGTACGTATCAGTGGAAATGGCTGCCGCTGCGGCGGCCTCCTGCAAGCAACATGGAAACCGTCCCATGACCAAATTGATGATGATCTGGCTCATCTGCACCGTCATTTTCCTGGCAATCGATCTCGTCTGGCTCGGGATCGTTGCGAAACCGATTTACCAGCGCGGTATCGGACACCTGATGGCGGAAAACTTCCGTATCGCCGCCGCCGCGATGTTTTATGCGATCTATGTGGCTGGCATCGTATATTTCTGCGTAGCGGGCGCGGTCGACTGGAAAGCTGCGGCGCTGACCGGCGCGCTGTTCGGGTTTTTCTGCTACGCGACCTACGACATGACCAACTATGCGACGCTGCGGGACTGGCCGCTTTCGATCACGCTGATGGATATCGCATGGGGCACGGTACTGACCGGGTTTACCGCGGGTTCAGGATTTCAGGTGGCCAGAAAACTGCTCGGATAAACCACGGAAAACGCCACTATTTCCCGTATCTATTCTTCCTCGGCCAGGCGGGCGCCCCGGGCACCAGCGACCTCGGGCATCTGCATGACGGTGCGCAACCGCTCGACATACAACGCGCCCTCTTCCGAATACCGCCCAAGGGACCCCGCCAATGCGATCGCATCGAGTGCCCGTCCGTTGCCGCGCATCTCCGCACGCATTGTACGAAACTGGGCATAGGCCTGGTGACTGTTGAGATTCCGCATATAGCCCAGCACGCTTCGCTGAATCGTGGCGAAAGCCTTCAGTGCGACCGCGCTATCGCCCTTGGCGGTGATCGCGTCGCCGCCAACCGGCGCGTGCTGGCCGAAAAGCGCATTCGCCACGCGGGCGAAACGCGATGTCCCCCAACCGGATTCCTGGACCGCCTGTGCGATCGCCAGGCGGGGCGGCACCACATCCACGCGCAGCAACAGGTCTTCAAACGCGAGCGGCTTGGTGCGATAGATCTCGGCCAGCCGTTTCAGCCATTTCCGGTCGCGGCCGCCAAAGGTCTTTTCGGCCCGGTGCGCAGCCTGGAGACGCAACAAACGCGCCCTGTCTTCGCGCAGGCGGTCATTGGCCCGCAAAACGTGCGGCAATACGATTGAGACGAACAGGGCCTTTCGGCGGTCGGTATTCGTGACGTTTTTCAGGTCCCCGGGCAGTTCCGCCAGGAAAACCTTCGGAATTCTGGCGACACCGGATGCAATGGCCGCTTCTGGATCGAAGCCCTCGTTTTTGAACGCATCTATCGCTTCGCGGACCGTGCCGGCACTGATGGTCGTCCATCCGCGCGATCTGCTCTCGGACACCAGGCTATGTGCCAGCCAGACGGGCAAGCCGACGACAAAGACCCCGGCTGCGATCAAAGCGATACTATTCCGGTTCATCGTGTCCCTTCTCCGGCCGTTCGGCGCTGGTCGATTTTTCGACGCGATCCATGATCATACCTTCGAGACGGCCGATAACATAGACGATCGCCACCACGATCACCGTGAGCAGTACCGCGAAATCCACAAACCCGATGCCGCTCGCGATCCCGATAGCCCCGGCAACCCAGATGGATGCGCCGGTCGTCAGGCCCGTGACCTCGCGCCCGCCCTGGATGATCGCCCCGGCGCCGAGAAACCCGATACCGCCGATAATGCCCTGGATAATCCGTGTCGGATCGGCGGAAGCCTGATCGATCACCTTCAGCGGCCCAAGCGCCAGTTCGAGAGTCAGGATCATGAAGGCGGCAGACCCGGTCGCCACCAGCATATGAGTCCGGATTCCGGCGGGCTTGTGACGGAATTCGCGTTCGAATCCGACGACCATGCCGAGCGCTGCGGCGATAAGCAGCCGCGAGCCGGCTTCCCAGATGGGCATTTCGACAAAAACCATTGTTCAGCACATAGGGCTTTCGCCGACAAAACTCAACTTAGCGACGTATGCACGCCGGGTTCCGAACCGGATAGGCCAGAGCGTCCTCAGTCCAGAAACGTGAACGGCGTCGTATCGCGGCGATGTTCGTCGACGATCAGCTTGCGGTTAATCGGCGGAAGGGCCCGCTCACTGCAATCGGGACGTTCGCACAATCGGCAATTTATCCCGATGGGTGTCACCGCCCCTTCGTTCGCCGGATCGCACCCGTCGGCATAAACCACCCGGCGGGCATGGGCGATGTCGAAGCCGAGACCGAGCGCCAGCAACCGGTCGGCGGCGGTTCCTGCCGCCCCGCTCCGCTCGACCGAGCGCGATATGCTGAAATAGGTCTCGCCGCCCGGCATGCGGACGACCTGTGTAAATATCCGCCCCGGTATCTGAAAGGCGCGATGCACGTTCCAGCGCGGACAGGCGCCGCCCAGCCGCGCAAACTGGAATGTACCCGCGCTGAACCGCTTCGATACATTTCCTGCCGCGTCGATACGGATAAGAAAGAACGGTATTCCCTTCGAGCCCGGCCGCTGCATGGTCGTCAGCCGGTGACAGACCTGTTCGAAACTGGCGCCGAAGCGGCGCGCGATCAGATCTATGTCGTATCGCAGGCTCTCCGCGGCTGCGAGCATCCGGTCATACGGCATCATCACCGCAGCGGCATAGTAATTGGCAAGATGTGCGCGGGCGAGACGACGCGCCACGTCGGTCCCGAATCCGCCATCGTCGATCATCCGGTCCAGAATATCGCGGCATTCCAGCAGGCAGATTTCGACCGCGAGCTGAAACACACGTCCCGATTCCGTCAGGACTTCGGACAGCAACACGCGGCGGCGATGACGGTCGTAGCGGCGCAGGGTGTCCGGCATCACATCGACGGGCACCACATTGACCCCGACCTGAAGCGCACCGGTCAGATGCCCGGACAGCCCCGCGAACATCGACTCGCGCACGAGGGCAGCACGGTCGTGCAGCGATTCAGCCGCTTCCTCGAGTTCGGGATAGTGATTCCCGTGCCGGGTAAGAAAATCGCGGACTTCTTCGACCGGCGACCGCAATACGTCCCTGGACAAACCGCCCCCGTCGCCGGCGAGCTGTTCGGCAAGTTCGGACGCGTTGTCGCCGGCTTCCCGCCAGGCATGAAAAAGCTGGTTGATCGCTTCCGCCGCTGCCGGACTGGCCGCCGCCATGTCCTTGATCTCCGCATCGCTGATCCGGTTGTCGAACAATGGATCGCGAAACACTTCCTGCAATTGCGTCATCGCGCGTGCTTCGCCGCTGCCGGAAAATTCCTTCAGGTCGATTTCGTAGGCGTCGGCGAGTTTCAGAAGGGTCTGCGCTGTCAACGGACGCTGATTCCGCTCGATCAGATTCAGGTAACTGGTCGAAATCCCGAGGTCGTCCGCCATTCGGGCCTGGGTAAGCCCCCGTTCCGTCCGTACGCGCCGGATCCGCTGCCCGGCAAAAAGTTTCTGGTCTTCCATATCGACATCCGCAAAGTGTTGAAGGGATTGGTCTTTTCCTGATTTCCACGTCTATGTCTCATACAATATTTACAAAATTACAATTCACACACAGACATTATATTCTCAAATAACCCTTTTATAACAATAGTTTGTAGATATATTTTTTCGTTCAGTCAATATTGTCATCACAAGATACAGACGAAACGAACCCTCTTAATCCTTCATGCTGGAGACCATACGATGACCGACAATAACTTTGACAGGTTCCACCGCGATCTGCCCGCCGATCTCCCGACCGGACGGTTCGATGGCATCAAACGCGATTACTCGACGGAAGACGTCGCCCGTCTGCGGGGCTCGGTCGCCGTCCGCCACACGCTCGCCGAAAACGGTGCGAACCGGCTTTGGGACCTTCTCCACAACAGCGATTCCGTTCGCGCACTGGGCGCCATGACAGGCAACCAGGCGATGCAGATGGTCCGCGCGGGGCTGGACGCCATCTATCTGTCGGGCTGGCAGGTCGCCGCCGATTCGAATGTCGCGGGGGCCATGTATCCTGACCAGAGCCTGTACCCGGCCAATTCCGGCCCCGAACTCTGCGCCCGGATCAACCGCACGTTCCAGCGCGCGGACCAGATCCAGCATATGGAGAACGAAGGCCGCCAGGGCGAGAACGACATTCACTGGTTCGCGCCGATCGTCGCAGACGCCGAAGCCGGGTTCGGCGGCCCTCTGAACGCTTTCGAGATCATGAAGTCCTATATCGAAGCCGGGGCGGCAGGCGTTCACTACGAGGACCAGCTGGCGTCGGAAAAGAAATGCGGCCATCTCGGCGGCAAGGTCCTGATCCCGACCCAGGCCCACATCCGGAACCTGAATGCGGCGCGGCTTGCAGCGGACGTCATGGGCACCTCGACGCTTGTCATGGCCCGGACGGACGCGGAATCGGCGAAACTGATCACCAGCGATATCGACGAACGGGACCGCCCCTTCCTGACCGGCGAACGGACACCGGAAGGGTATTTCCGCCTGAAAGACGGCACCGGCCTCGCACATTGCATCGCCCGCGGACTGTCCTTCGCACCCTATGCCGATCTGCTGTGGTGGGAAACATCGAAGCCGGACCTGGGCGAAGCGCGCGCCTTTGCGGAAGCCGTCCACCGCGAATTCCCGGGCAAAATGCTGGCCTATAACTGCTCACCGTCCTTCAACTGGAAGGCCAATCTGGACGAAGCAACGATCGCCACATATCAGACGGAACTCGCGGCGATGGGCTACCGCTTCCAGTTCGTTACCCTGGCCGGCTTCCACCAGCTGAATCTCGGCATGTTCAACCTGGCCGGCGGATATCGCGACCGCGGCATGGCCGCCTATTCCGAGCTGCAACAAGCGGAATTCAGTGCGGAAACGGCAGGCTACACCGCCACCCGGCATCAGCGTGAAGTCGGTACGGGATATTTCGACGCCGTTTCGCAGGCCATTTCCGGCGGCGAGGCGTCGACGACCGCCCTCGGAGAATCAACGGAGACCGCGCAGTTCGAAGATGCCGCTGCCGCATCGACGACTGCGCAGGCTGTCGCCACAGAGTAACCGGACAGAACACATACCTGACCACGATATCTATTTTTCAAGAGGAACAGACCAATGCAGACCAACAGACGTTACTGGATCATCGGCGGCGAATACGAAGACACCCGCTTCGAGAATATGCGCCGCGGCTCTCACGACGTGATCGGCCCCTTCGAGGACCGCGACCTTGCCGAGCGGACTTGGCGCGGCATATCGGACAAAGCGCAATCGCCACGCACGCGATACACGATTGCCGTCGACCCCGCCTGACGATACAGGAAAAGAAACGAAGGTGAGGACGGGGCTCGCGCCACAATAGCGCGGGCCCCTTTTTCGTACCGGCAATCCGGCGGCGACCGCCCGCCTGATGACACGCGCGCCCCGACATGCTTTCCTTCCCGCTACCGAAACAGGGAGAAACATCATGAAACGTGAATTCGTCCACGGCACCTGGCAGAAGAACCGCTCCTTTTCACCTGCGGTCATTACCCAGGGCAGCGATCAGCGCATTATCTGGCTGGCGGGATACGGGGCGCCGCAAACTCCGGACGGCGTTTCTCTCGCCGGCGATTTCGAGGCGCAAACGCGTCAGTCTTTCGCCAATATCGCCGCGTTTCTCGAAAAATCCGGCGCAACCCTCGCCGATATTGTGCAGATGACCGTCTTCATCATCGATTCCCGCTATGGCAACCAGTTCACAGACCTGCGAAAGGAATTTTTCCCGGACGGCAACTTCCCCGGCAGCGCCATGATCACGGCGGCGGGTTTCGCCCAGCCCGAAATGATGGTGGAAATTCAGGCCATCGCCGTCGTCGAGGGCTGACACTATCCGGCAGGTAATGCACAGCGGTTGATTATTCGGCGCGTTGCCGGCCAAGCTCACGCAGTATTTCGATCAGGGAACTCATCGCCGGCGTGACGGTACCGTGCTCACGCAGGGTAAAGCCGATCGACCGCGCGCCCGAATGCCACCGGAGCGGCAGCGTACACAGCACGCCGCGTTCGATCTCAGTGGCGAAAAGTTCAGGTGGATTGGCGCACACGAAATCGCCGGACAGCAGCAACCCCTTTACGCATAGCATCGAGTCCGTTTCGACCGCAAACCGGGGTGGATCACTGCCCTCGAAGCGAAACTCGTTGGCAACAAGCTGGCGGATCGTCGCAGAACCGCGCGCAATCACCCAGGTCTCGGAGGCCAGGTCGGCGAAGGTCAGACCGGTTTTCTGGGTGAGCGGGTGGTCGCCCCGGACGATGACCGACAACGTATTCTGAAACAATACTTCCTCGACCAGATGTTCGTAAGAATCCGTCCCCCCGGCCAGCGTCCCGATAACGATATCGAGCTCGCCCCGGTCGAGCGCACCGAGTTGCAAATCGAAGGCATCGTTGCGAACATCGACCGTCAGGCCGGGGCGCGCCGCATGAAGACGCGACACCGCGGGCCCGACCAGCGTCGCCATTCCGATCGGCGACGCGCCGATGGCAAGATGCCCGCCCTGGGCAAGACGCAGGTCCGACAGGTCGCGCGTAGCATGGCGCAGTTCGGCCTCGATGGTGCGGGCGTGGAGCGCAAGCGACCGGCCGAAACGTGTCGGTACAACCCCCCGACCGACCCGCGCCAGCAACTTGACGTCGAGAGCTTCCTCGAGCTGGCGCACAGACCTCGTCAGGGCTGGCTGCGACACGTTGAGCGACCGCGCCGCAGCGGTGACGCCGCCATGATCGACCACGGCGAGCAGATCGAGCATCTGGCGTACGTTGAGATTTCGAATAGAGGATGAATCATGCATAATGCTGATAAGTTTATCAGAAAACTATATTAGATTTAACATATGATTCCCGGCATGTTCCCCCGGCTTCGGAAAGACTCTGACGGAAAAAAAGGCCCTCGGGCCCAATGTCAGGGCAGCGGAGCGAGGCTCCACGGCTGGGAGGCGGCGCTATGGCAGGCGCATACGACGTGCCGGTGCTTATCGTTGGCGGCGGTCCTGTTGGAATGGCGGTTGCGAACGAGCTCGGATATCAGGGCATAAAGACTCTTATCGTCGAGCGAAGAGATGGCACCGTCTCCCACCCTAAAATGAACATGATCTCCACGCGAACGATGGAATTTTGCCGTCGGTGGGGTATCGCGGATGAAATCCGCGGCGCGGGCTGGCCCTCCGGCCACCCCATGAACATCGCCTATGTGACCAGCCTTTCCGGATATCGCATATCCGGCTTCGAATATCCGTCCTACGACGACCGCCCGCCATGGCGACATACCCCCGAAGGCCACCAGCGCTGTTCGCAGCTGTTTTTCGACCCCGTTATCCAGCGCCGGGCCGAATCGTTCGATTGCGTCACCACCCGATACCGTACGCTGTTCCGGTCGTTCGAACAGGACGATGCGGGCGTGACGGCCGTCATCGAGAACCGCGACACCGGCCGGCAGGAAACGATCCGCGCCCGATACATGGTCGCGTGCGACGGCGCAGACAGCCCGGTGCGCGAAACCCTGGGTATCAACATCGACGGCGATGCCCCGCTCTCCTTCGACATCAACATGTTCTTCGAGAGCCAGGACGTTATGCGGTTTCACCGGAAACATCAGGCGATTATGTACTGGTTGTACGGCGCGGACGGTTTCTGGGGCCAGTTCATCGCCGTCGATGGCCGCGGCCTGTGGCGACTGTCGATGGTGACCCCCGAACTGATCACGGATACCGAAAACTTCGATGCCCATACCTGGATTCGCCGGGCGCTGGGATCGGACGATATCGACTATGAACTGAAGTCCATTCTGCCCTGGGAACGTCACCGCCGGGTCGCGGACCGGTACCATGTCGGGCGCGTGTTCCTGGCCGGAGACGCCGTCCACCAGTATTCGCCGACCGGCGGCCTCGGGATGAATACCGGTATTCAGGAAGCGGTCGATATCGCCTGGAAGCTGGCGGCCGTTCTGAATGGCTGGGGCGGCGACCGGTTGCTCGACAGCTATTTCGCCGACCGCCAGCCGGTCGCCATTCGTAACAACGAGGAAGCGACCGCCAATTTCAAAAAACTGGTCGATCTGCCCTCCGGCACCGCTATCGACGAGGACACCGCCGAGGGCGAAGCCCTGCGGGAGAGCGCGCGGCACGTGATCGAGACCGGCGGCTATAACGAAGAATACGAGCAGGAAGGCATAACGGTCGGCTATCGCTACGATACATCGTCGGTCTGCGTCGATGACGGCAGCGGGTTTCCCCCGCTGACCATTGTCGAATACGAACAATCCGCACGCCCCGGCGCGCGCGCCCCACATGTCCCGCTCGCCGACGGACGCTCTACCCTTGATCTGTTCGGCGCCGGGTTCACGTTGCTGCGTCTCGGCCCCTCGGCCCCCGACGCCCGCAGTCTGACCGAGGCGGCAGCGGACTGCGGCATGCCGTTGACGGTCGCGCACGTGGATGCGGCAGATTCCGCGCAGATTTACGAATGCACTCTCTGCCTTGTGCGCCCGGACGGCCACGTCGCCTGGCGCGGCAATGCCGATCCTGATAACGCGTCAGCCATCATCGATGCCGTTCGCGGCGCCGGAACGCATGGGCTGCGCATGAATGCGGATGCGTTTGCAGAAAACGGACAGGCAGCCGCGTAGGTCGGGATTAGCCGACGATATTGTAATTTGCCGGCCGGAACTTACCCAAGCAATGCCATCAAGCGCCGCGGCGTCACCGGCAGCTCCGTCACCGACCCCGGCTTTCCGATCGCGTCGTCAATCGCCGACGCGATCGCGGCGCCGACAGCATTGATACCGCCCTCGCCTGCCCCCTTGATGCCCAGCGGGTTGAGGGGGCTCGGCGCATCCTCGGTGAGCAGTATCCTCGCGCCCGGCACCTCGGTCGATCCGGGCATGATGTAATCGGCAAAGGTCGACGACAGCGGCTGACCGGAATCGTCGTACGTGAATTCCTCGAACAGCGCCCCGCCGATCCCCTGGGCGAGTCCACCCTGGAGCTGGCCGTCGACCGTCATCGGATTGATGGCGCAGCCGATATCATAGGCGATCATGAATTTCTCGACGCGGGCGATACCGGTCTCCCGGTCGACGGCGACAACGGCCGCGTGCACACCATAGGGATAGTTCATATGGGTCGTATCGTAGCGTCCCTCGGCGGAGACAATATCGTCGCCGTTTGCGCGCACGATGTCGGCAATCGTGATAGACGCACCGGTTTCCGCATGGCGGGCGATACCGTCTTCGATCTCTATGGCCGCAACATCTGCCTGAAGCTTTTCGGCGGCAAGCGCGATCAGTTTTCCGCGTAGCGCCACCGTCGCCTGGCGGGTCGCTTCTCCGGTCATGACGGTCGTCCGCGATGCATGACTGCCATACCCCTCGTCGATGCGGTCCGTACGCCCGGTCGTTACCTCGATCCCGGCATAGCCGACGCCGAGCGTGCCTGCGCATATCTGGGCCATCGCGGTGACCACTCCCTGCCCCAGATTCGATGCCCCGGTGATCACGGAGATCCTGCCCCGGGCATCCGCCTCGACGCGGACCTTGTCGGTCGGCCCCAGCCCCGACTTTTCCACGAAAAACCCCAGACCGGCACCGACCGCTTCGCCGGCGGCGCGGCGTGCTGCCAGGTCTGCCTGGAGACGGTCCCATCCGAATTCGGCGAGCGCCTTGTCCAGCAGGCCGGCATAGTCGCCGGACTCCAGCACGACATCCACTTCGAGCGCATCAAGCGGGCGGGCAAAGGGTATCGCCGAGGCCGGGATCATGTTCCGGCGACGAACCTCGATCGGCGAAATCCCGACACGCGCCGCAATTGCATCCAGCAGTCTTTCGCGCACGAACGTGCCTTCGTATCGACCCGGCGCGCGATAGGTCGCCGCCGGAGTCTTGTTTGTCAGTCGGACATGCCCGGCAACCCGGTAGGACGGCACATCGTAGGGGCCGAGCGACAGGCCCGCCGTCATATCCGGCACGCGCACGCCATGGGTACGCAGATAACCGCCCTGGTCGTGGAAGAATTCGTTGTCGATGCCGAGAATCCGACCATCGGCGCCGACGGCAGCGCGGATTTTGTGGCGCTGCTGACGCGAATGATTGGCGCTCAACAGGTGTTCCCGGCGATCCTCGATCCATCGCACGGGCCGGCCCAGCCGGAGCGCCGCCGCACAGAGCAGGAAATCGTCGGGGTACAGTTCGCCGCGGATGCCGAATCCCCCACCCACGCTGCCTTCGAACAGGTTAACCTTGGCGGGGTCGAGCCCAAGCGTCCCGGCAATCAGGTCCCGGTTCGGATGCGGCCGCTTGGTCGCGCCGTAAAATTCGAGAATTCCGGTTTCCGGGTCCACCCGCGCCACGCCGCCCCGGCATTCCAGCGGCACGCCGCTATGACGGCCGATTTTCAGATCGAGTTCGACGACCATCGGTGCGGTCGCAAACGCGGCATCGACATCTCCGTAGCCTTTTTCGATAACCGTCGCTTCGGTGTCGTGGCCCGGCAGGAATTCCAGCGGCGGGGCGCTTGCATCGGTGACGGCCGGTAATTCTTCGATATCGACAAATACCAGGTTTGCCGCGTCTTCGGCGGCGTACGGATCGGCGGCGAAGACAACGGCAACCGGTTCGCCGACATACCTGACACGGCCCCGCGCCAGTACCGGCTGCTTGTAGGGATCCAGCCCGGTGTACTTGGTCGCCCGGAAATCGATATCGGGGATATCGGCGACGTCTTCCGGCGTCCAGACGGCATACACGCCGTCTGCCGCCAGCGCGGCGGAAACATCTATCCCCCGGATAGCGCCATGGGCGACATCCGACCGGACCACACGCATGTGCAGCATGTCGTCGAAGGTCCAGTCGGCCGCGAACGTCGCAGCCCCGGCCAGCAGCGGGCCGTCTTCGAGCCGCAGAACCCGCTTGCCGATCGGACCGCGTTTCAGATCGGAACCGTCGAGGCTCATGCGCAGGCCTCCAGAACCCAGCGGGAAATCGCCATCAGCGCCCGGTCCGCCCGATAAGGAGAAACCAGCTGGATTCCGACCGGCAGACCGTTGGGTCCGGAATGGGTCGGCAGCGTAATTGTCGGCGTATAGAGCATGGTCCACAACGCCTGGAAACGCGGACTGCCGGTCGCCGCCAGTCCCATGGGCGCTTCGCCGTCTACCGCCGGGGTAAGCAGCACGTCGCACCCTTCGAACGCCTGTGTCGTGCGCCCACGGCAGGTTTCCATCAGGTACATCGCATCCAGATAATCGGCATGATCGAGGTCCAGACCGTCCTGGATGGTCTTCTGCATCTGCTCGCTGAGACGGTCGCGGTTACGCGCCCATTCATCCGCCATAACGACGGCGCGTTCCCGGCCGTTGATAATCCCGCGGAGATCGCCGAGCCAGTCGAACTCCTCCGGCAATTCGAAATCCCGGACCTGGGCGCCCGCCGCCTTCATCGCCGCCGCCGCGTTCTCGACCGCTTCCCGGGTTTCCGGCAGCGCCGAATCCCACATCGGCGTTTTACACAGCCCCACAACGGGCGGGTGCGGCAGCGGAGGCGCCGGAACATGCGGCCGCATCAGCAGCGCCGAGGTCAATAGCTCAATGTCGTCGATCGAGCGGGCGTGCAGCCCCAGCGTATCGAGACTTTCCGCCGCGGGATAAACACCGGTCAGGCTGAATGTATCGAAACTCGGTTTGAAACCGATGATTCCGCAATAAGAGGACGGCCGCAGCACCGATCCGCCGGTCTGGGTGCCGAAGGCGACCGGCACCATGTTATCCGCGACCGCCGCCGCCGATCCGCTGGACGATCCGCCGGGCGTCCGGGCGGGATCGAGCGGGTTTGCGGTCTGTCGCGGGGTCAAACCAGCGAATTCACAGGTTACCGTCTTGCCGAGAACAACCGCGCCGGCGGCCCGCATCTGCGCCACACAGGACGCATCTGCCGGCGGACGGTGCCCGTCGTAGATCGGCGACCCCATGCCGGTTGGCATATCATGCGTGTCGATGATGTCCTTTACGCCAAACGGCACACCCGCCAGCGGGCCTTTTTCCGCCTTTGCATCGACCGCCCGCGCCTGCGCAAGCGCCAGTTCCGGATCGAGGAATTCCCAGGCGCCGACGACATCGTCGCGGCTGGAAACCCGCTCAAGGCAGGCGACGGTTACCGCCTCGGCGGTGAATGTGCCGGCGTTTACCCCGGCGGCTATTTCGGAAGCGGAAAGCGTATTGAGATCGTGTGACATGTAACCTTGCAGGCGGGAAATTGGGATATGCGGCGAAGATAGACCAAGCGATGCGGTTTGTCAGAACCTGATCGCTGCCGGCATACCAGTTGAGACGGAATGCCTTTCCGCCAGCGAACGAGCGGATTCGCCGGGGGAAAATCGCGCTGACCGGTGCAATCGGCCCGGCGGGTATCGCCGCGGCGGTCTCGACCGCCGCCCCTGAAACGGCGTTATTGCCGGCTAACCGGCGGCCCGCGCATCGCGGATCGCCGCCCAGACCCGGGGCGGGCTTGCCGGCATGTCGAGATCGCGAATCCCCAGCGGGGCAATCGCGTCCATCACGGCGTTCATAACCGCCGGCATGCCGCCAACGCACCCCGCCTCGCCAACGCCTTTGACACCCAGCGGATTGGTTGCGGTGGGGACTTCGTTGGTCTGAATCGTAAAATCGGAAAAATCGTCGGCGCGCGGCATCCCGTAATCCAGAAAAGACGCCGTCAGAAGCTGGCCGTCGGAATCGTAGACCGCATTTTCAAGCAGGATCTGTCCCAGTCCCTGCGCCACGCCGCCATGAACCTGCCCTTTTACCAGGAGCGGATTGAGGATCGTGCCGAAATCGTCGACGACGACGTAATTGAGAACCTCCACATTTCCCGTTTCGGGGTCTATTTCGACCTCACAGACATGGCAGCCGTTCGGATAACTCGGCAGGTCGCCGCGATAGGCCGCCTGTTCGGCGAGGCCCGGTTCGACTCCCGGCGGCAGGGTCAACGGCGCGAAAGCCGCACTTACAATCTTCGACAGCGGAACGATCCTGTCGGTACCCGCCACCGTGAACGTACCATCGGCGAATTCGATATCGTCGACCGCCGCTTCGAGCAGATGCGCCGCGATTTCGCGACCTTTCTCAATCACCTTGTCGGCCGCCATCATCAGCGCCGCGGTCCCCATCGCGGAAGATCGCGATCCGCCGGCACCGAATCCGAAAGCCAGCCGGTCGGTATCGCCCTCGATCACCCGGACCTGATGGGGCTCCAGTCCCAGCTTGTCGCACAGAAGCTGGGTATACATCGTGACATGCCCCTGCCCCTGTGCCGTCGTGCCCGACAGGATGGTGACCGTCCCGCTGGGGTCGAACCGAATTTCGGCGGTTTCCATACCCGGCGGCGCGGCCCGTTCAATCGCGTTGGCGATCCCGAGACCGCGAAGTTTGCCCTGTTTTTCGGATCCGGCGCGGCGGGCGGGGAAACCGTCCCGGTCGGCGAGCCGGACGGCATCGTCCATGTTCTTTTCGAATTCACCGGAATCGTAGGTGAAGGTCAGCGAAGTCTTGAACGGCAGTGCCTCGACCGGAATGATGTTCCGGCGGCGCAGTTCCACGGGATCGAAGGAAAGCTCGCGGGCGGCAATATCCACCAGGCGTTCGATGATAAAGGCCGCTTCGGGCCGCCCCGCCCCGCGATAGGGAGCCGTCGGGTGGCTGTTTGTGAAGACGCCGACAACTTCGACATAGGCCTCGGGGGTCGTGTACACACCGGACAGGGAACCCAGGTTGTTAGTCGCCGGGCCGGATCCGATCGGCGAAAAATAGGCGCCGATATTGACCAGATTGCGGAGCCGGAAACCGAGAAAATTCCCGTCCCGGTCGAGCGCGAGGGCCGCATCCGCCACATTGTCGCGGGCGTGAAAATCGCTGAGAAACCCCTCCGTCCGGTCGCTCATCCACTTGACCGGCCGCCCGGTCTGTTTCGCCGCAAACAGGGCAATCAGGTATTCCGGATAGACATTCGCCTTGATGCCGAAACTGCCGCCGACATCCGGCGTGATGACCCGTACCTGGAGTTCCCCGACGCCGATAATGTGCGAGGCAAGAATTTTCCGCGCCACCCAGGGGTGCTGGATAGGTGCCCGCAGGGTGTAGTGATCGGTCCGTCCGTCATGAATCGCAAGGCAGCCCCGCATTTCCATCGCATTGCCGAGGACGCGGGTAATGTTGAAACGCTGTTCGACGACGTGGTCGGCCTTCGCAAACGCCGCATCGGCACCTGCCCTGTTGCCGATTTCATGGACCAGCGCCTCGTTGTTGCCGATATCGGCCCACAGGACAAATGCGTCTTCGTCGAGGGCCGTTGCGGTGTCGGCCGAAGCCGGCATCGGCGCATAATCCACCTCGACCAGTTCGGCGGCATCGCGAGCCTGGACAGCGGTTTCGGCAACGACAAAGGCGACGCCTTCGCCGACCATCCGCACACGGTCGACCGCGACAGGCCAGAAATCGGGCAGGATAAAATCGGCGCCATCCCGGCGCTTCACGGGCGGGCCGATATGGGGGATCGTTCCCCAGCCCGCATCCCGGTATTCCCGGCCGGTGAAAACGGCTGCAACGCCCGGCGCAGCGAGAGCCGCCGAGACGTCGACCGACCGGATATCCGCATGGGCGTGGGGCGAACGCACCATGTAGCCGTAAAGCTGGCCGTGAGCGTTTTCGTCGTCGATAAAGTCGCCACCGCCGGTCAGCAGCTTTGCGTCTTCGAAACGGGGGATCGATTGACTGATACCGTATTCGCCCACTTTGCGCGTCCTTCTTCCTGAACAGTCTTCCGATTATAGAGGCCGGCGGCCCCAGACGGTATCGACAAGCGCGGCCGTATCCCCGATTTCATTGCCCCGCCAGGCGACGTGCTGGTCGGGCCGCACCAGGACATAATCCGCGCCGTAGAGATCCCGCACGAATATATCGTCGATATCCAGAACGGGAAAATGAGCGCCCATATCTTCCTGTCCGCCCTTAAATCTCAGCAATGTAAATTCAGGCCCGAGACGATCGAACAATGCGTCACCGCCGAGCCACGCATGCGGCGCACGCGAACCGGGAATGGCATTCGGCGAATAGTCGTTCGGATGATCGTCGGGCGGAACGGCGCCGTCATAGGCGATCACCGGTGACGATTCATACCGCAATCCCAGAAATGCGCCGGGGATGACGAACTCGAATTCCGCATGACGTTCGAAATATTCTTTGAGACGGTCGCGTTCCGCAGCCCCGTCCGGTGTTTCGGACGAAACGTGGGGCGATATCTCGACATTGCCCACCGAATCCGCAAATCCACGCGCAAAATTCACGTTGCGTATGCCGATCGGGCGGCGTTCGGCCTCGTAGGAATCGAGCAACGCCGCACCGCCGTCGCCCCGGAGAACCGCCGCCAGTTTCCAGCCCAGATTGGCCGCATCGTCGACCCCGGTATTCATTCCCATACCACCCGTCGGCGTGAACAGGTGCACCGCGTCGCCCGCGATGAATATATTGCCCTTGCGGTATTTCTGCGCAACCAGGCTGTACCCCGCATTCCAGTTCACCGACGAAATAATCTCGAGCGGGAATTCCCGGCCGACCGCACGGTGAATCAACGCCGTCGGATCGGCGCCGTCGGCGCCGTCCTGCAGCGCGAAATGAAAGAGAAACAAACGGTCGCTGTCGACATGCACCAACAGGGCGCGCATGTCTCCGGTATGGGTCCAGTACTGCCATGCCCGGCGTTCGGGAAGCCAGTCCGGTTCTTCGGTCGCACGGAAATAGGCAGCGTACATCGGACCGCCCATCATCGGGCGCACCACACCGGCTTCGCCTTCCAGTTCGATCCCCAGCGATTTGCGGACCAGGCTGGTGCCGCCGTCACACCCGACGAGAAACCGCGCCGACACCTCCCGGCGTTCACCGGTTTCAGAATTCTCGATCGTGGCTGAAACGATGTCGCCGAGATCCTCGAACGCCATCAGTTTCCAGCCGAACCGGACATCGACCGATGCCAGCGCATCGACCCCGGATTTCAGTTCTTCTTCCAGAAAAATCTGAGAACATCTCAGCGGCGGCTCCGCCGACGCCCAGGCGCCGGTTCCGTCGCGGGCCTCTGCCAGCGCCTCTTTCCGCGAAGGCTGCCGGAAACGCCCGATCTCATGCCCTGTCAGGTGCGTGAAATAGGTCAGGTCCGTCGGATGGTCGGGCGCGAGCCCCCTGTCCCGCAGTCGCGCGCTCAGTCCATGGCGGCGCATATGCTCCATCGTCCGGCTGCTGACGGCATTCGCCTTGGGATGCTGCGCCGTGCCGGGTGCATCGTTGAGCAGCATGCAGGCCACGCCGCGCGCGCCGAGTTCAAGCGCGAGCACGAGTCCCGCCGGACCGCCGCCCGCGATAAGTACCTGAGTATCTGTCATCAAATCCTGTGTCGCCGGCACCGGGGTACCTGCGCTTTATAACCGTGTTGCGGCGCAGTATAGCAAATGATCGAATTCAATCGATGCCCGATCCGCACCCGGAGCATAACTGTGTATCCGCCCCGAAAGCCGGAATCGCAGGAATCACTAAAAAGCGAAAAAACCAGCGGAAACTGTCGGTAAATTTTACGATTCGTGCGGCCGGAATTAACCTTCTTCTCGTAATGCATTGTAATAAAACGATTATGAAACCTGGCACGATAATTGCATTAGTTTCTAGCAGGCTTCGACGAAGTGAACAGGACTGGTGGATACAATGTCGATTGAGCCTGCAAATACATGTCGGCACGACCAATCGAGTGGAGTATAAGAGTAGTATGAATAAGATCGGGAAATTCGCAGCCGCGGCGCTGCTCACGGTGTCGGGGATCGCGCTTGCCCTCCCGGCACACGCTATTCCGTCGCTCCGGCTGACGCAGGGCTCTAATATCGTAACGATCTCAGATAACGGCGCCGGAGATGCCAATACGGATCTCGGCGCAGTTGCGTTTTCGGGGAGTATCGGCAGCTTTTATGTCCCGATCGCCCTTGGCGTCACCAAGCCGATTCTCGGGTCTGTCATCGAACCGTCGGTCGATCTCGTCTCGCTGCAGGTCGGCGGCGGAAGCTCGATCCAGATTGAATTTTCCGAAACCGATTTTTTCTCCAACGGGACGGTGGTCGATCTGCCCTCGCTGATCGGGGGAACGACCAACGGAACGATCCGCTATCAGACCTTCGCTTCGCTTTCGAACGATCTGTTCGCGGCGGACATCTTGATTTCGGATTCGGGCGTTCTCGGGCCGGGCGCATTTTCATTCAGCGATTTCGCGAGCATTGCCCTGTCGGGTACTTATTCGCTGACCTCGGTCGTTACAATCACCCATAGCGCCAGTGTCACGAATTCCAGCTTCAATGCGACGGTAGAAATACCGGAACCCGGCCTGATCTCGATGATCTCGCTGAGCGGCCTTCTGTTTGTCGCAGGCTTCGGCGCCCAGCGTCGGCAGCGGAAACGCTGACCGCGACAAGGCAAAGATAATGAAAAAGCGGGCCGGTCGGCCCGTTTTTTTTATGTCGGCAACCGGGATTTTCCGGGGGACTAATCAGGCAGTGCCGTAATTCGGATACCCGCCCCCGGCGATTTGTACTTCCGGTTCATCCAGATCAAAAGAGACGTCATCGCCTCGGCGGCGACTGCGTTATCGAGCGGGCCGGCTTCGACACCGTTGAGCCCGGCCGCAACCGCAAGCGCGACGACCGCTGCCCGCGCATCCGGATCGTCCCCGGTAATCAGCACATCGCAATCGATAACATGATCCGGGTCTTTCAGGTGACCGGCGGAAACATTCTGAAATGCGGAGACGACCTTCACGCCGTCTCCCAGCACGGACTGCGCCACCAGCGCAGCGCATCCTTCTTCGGGCAGCTGTACGCGCATCACCTTCGGCGGCACCAGCGGCACCGTCACATCGACCAGCACCTTGCCCTGGAGCACATCCCGCAAATCTGCCAACGTCGCGCGCTGCGCCGAATAGGGCACCGTCAGAACGGCGATATCGCAGGCAGCCGCCGCAGACCGGTTATCCATACCTTCGGCCCCGAATTCCGTCCCGAACTCCCGGGCGACTTCCGCCGCACGCTCCGGATCGCGCGAGCCGACCAGAACACGGTACCCGGCCCGCGCCCAACGTGCCGCCAATCCTGAACCTTCGGCGCCGGTGCCGCCAAGAACCGCAATTACCGGTAATCCGTCGCTCATTCTGCGGCCTCCCCATGGGCGTACTTGTTCGCTGGTGTCTGAATAACCTCCGCAAGCGGCGGCGCATTGTAGGCGGCAGCAACCCGATCGGAAGACGCATCCCCATAAAGTGTGGTGCGCTGCCGCGGAACCCGTCCTAGTCCATGGATGAGCGAGCGCATATTACGCACATCCAGTTCCTGGCCATGCGACGCACCTGCCGCGCGGGAGATCGATTCGTTCATCAGCGTACCGCCGAGATCGTTCGCCCCGGCATTCAGGCAGGCCGCCGCTCCCTGCACACCCAGCTTTACCCAGCTCGTCTGGATGTTGGAAATGACCGGATGCAGCGCAATCCGCGCGACAGCGTGCATCAATACGGTCTCGCGGAAGGTCGGGCCTTTCCGGGCGATGCCTTTGAGATAGATCGGCGCTTCCATATGCACGAACGGCAGAGGCACGAATTCGGTAAACCCGCCGGTTCGTTCCTGCAGGTCGCGCAGCCGCAGCAGATGCCGCGCATGATGCACCGGCCGTTCCAGGTGTCCGTGCATTATCGTGGCGGTGGTCCGGAGTCCCACCGAATGGGCCGTTTCCATGACCGCGAGCCATTCCGCAGTGGACAGCTTGTCCGCGCAGAGCACCGCGCGAACGTCGTCGTCGAGAATTTCGGCGGCGGTGCCCGGCAGGGATCCAAGCCCCGCCTCTTTCAGACTCACAAGGTAGTCTGCGACCGGAAGCCCGAGTGTCGCCGCGCCCTGCGAAATCTCCAGCGGCGAAAACGCATGAACATGCATATCCGGCGCGACATCCTTCACGGCGCGAACGATCGACAGATAGGTCTGTCCCGAATAATCCGGATGGATGCCACCCTGCAGGCAGACTTCCGTCGCGCCGCGCGCCCATGCTTCCGCCGCGCGACGACCGATTTCGTCAAGCGCCAGATCGTAGGGTGCGCCGCGCAGATTTGCGCTCAACCGTCCCTTGGAAAACGCGCAGAAGCCGCAGCGATAACCGCAAACATTCGTGTAGTTGATATTCCGGTTGACCGCATAGGTCACCGTATCGCCGCAGACATCGGCGCGCAGCGCGTCGGCGGCCGCCGTGACGTCCGCAAAAGCGCCTCCCCGGGCTGCAAACAGCGTCGTTATCCCGGCTTCGCTGAGCCGGCTTCCCGAAACCGCATTATCGAGGATATGCGCAATTTCGCGCCCGTCTCCGCCAATCACCGCAGGGCCGACCGGATCGGTTCCCGGCACACCGGGCGCCCAGAAATCGTCACGCGCCAAACCATCTTCGTCCATCGCCCTAAGGACGGCCGGGCGGACGGCCGCATCGAGCCAACCGTCCGCGAATACGTAGAACGGATAGACTGGCAACCGGGCCGCCAGCACTTTGCCCTTTTCCGCCGTTCCGTCCCGAAGACGCACCACTTCCGGCCATGGCGCTTCGGGGTTCACATGGTCCGGCGTCACCGGCGATACCCCGCCCCAGTCGTTTATGCCCGCATCGACAAGCGCCGCGAAATCGGCACCGCTGAGGTTGGGCGGCGCCTGGATCGACATGGATGGACCGAACATCGCGCGGGCGGCCGCAACGGTCCACAGGAGTTCGTTGAGATCCGGTTCCGGTGCATCCGCCATCCGCGTACCCGGCTTGGCACGGAAATTCTGAATGATGATTTCCTGAATGTGGCCATAACGGTCATGCAGGTCGCGTATCGCTTCGAGCGCTGCGGTCCGTTCGTCGCGCGTCTCGCCGATCCCGATCAGAATACCGGTCGTAAACGGAACCCGGGCCTCTCCGGCCAGCCGGATCGTTTCCAGTCGCGCTGCGGGATCCTTGTCGGGCGATCCGTGATGCGGGCCGCCGCGCCTCGCCAGGTCCGGCGCGATGCCTTCGAGCATCAGCCCCATCGATGCCGACACCGGGCGCAGCGACGCTATGTCATCGGCTGTCATTACACCGGGATTCAGATGCGGCAGCAGGCCGGTTTCCGACAGCACGAGACCGGCCATTTCGGCAAGGTAGGAAATGGTCGTTTCATGGCCCAGCGCGGACAGTTCGTCCTCCGCGGCACGGTAACGAAGCTCCGGTTTGTCGCCCAACGTAAAAAGCGCCTCGGTACATCCGGCTGCCGCCCCCCTCCGCGCGATGGCAAGCACGTCGTCGGCTGTCAGGTAAACGGGCTCTCCGCGCCGCGGCGGATGCGCAAAGGTGCAGTAATGGCAGACATCCCGGCACAGTTTTGTCAGCGGGATAAATACCTTCGGGCTGTAGGTCACAAGATTGCCGTAGCCGTCATCACGCAAGCGCGCGGCAGCCGGCATCAAATTGTCGAGCTCCGGGTCGAAAACATCGGTCGTCATGGGTGTTGCAACAAGGCTGAGTGTCCAGGTCAGGTATTCTTCGATCATCTTGTCGATGACCGTATTCGATTGCCGTCGACCACGTGGCAGATGCTACGCACGACCTTATTGCAGGCACACAAAACGGCGATTATGTCGCGCCGTCAAGACACATGGAAAAATTAGTCGCCCGGCTCCGGCGGCTTCCGCGAAACAGGCCTCCGGGCAGCGGCAGCCGACGACGAGGTTCCAACAGTATAGCGGATGGTATGGACCGGGGTGACCGCGCGTGTACCATAAGAACCTGCCGGTTCCCGGCGCCGTCATGATTGTGCAGTTAAGGAGAAGCGGAAATGCCCAGACTTGAAAATCGCGTCGCCATCATCACCGGCGGTTCCCAGGGGATCGGCGCCGCCTATGCGCGTGGGTTCGCTGCCGAAGGCGCGAAAGTGATGATCGCCGACATTGCGCCGGCAGACGCTCTGCTCGACGAAATCGCGGCGTCCGGCGGCACGGCGCAATTCATTGAAACGGACGTCACCGACGAGGCCGCATGCACGCGAATGGCAGCAAAAACGGTCGAGGCGTTCGGGCGGGTCGATGCCCTCGTCAATAACGCGGCGCTTTGGGTTCATGTCGGGCATAAACCGATCCTTGAGATTGGTCTTGCGGAATGGAACAAGGTGCTAGACGTAAATATCAACGGAATGTTCCTGTGCACGCGCGCTGTGGTGCCGCAAATGCGCGATCAGGGATACGGCAAGATTATCAACATATCGTCGGGGCGGGCGCTCAAGGGCAGCGTCAACCTGCTGCATTACGACACGTCCAAGGGCGCAGTGATCGCCTTTACCAGGTCTATCGCCCGGGAACTGGGCGACGACGGCATCCGCGCCAACACCATCGCTCCCGGCGGCATCATGACCGAGAACGTGATCGAACAGGACGATATTCGGGGACTGATCGCCCAGGGAACTGCCAGCCGCGCGATCCGGCGCGAACAGGTTCCGGAAGACGTCGTGGGCGCCTGTATTTTTCTTGCGAGTGCCGAAAGCGATTTCATAACCGGGCAGGTTATCGCGGTCGATGGCGGATCGGCGATGAACTAACCTCGCCTGTTCCGCGTATCGCGTATGGTTGCGGTCGCGAATTGGCTGGTATATACTTTCTGATATCATATGATATTAAATAACTCTGGGACCAAGATGACCAAACAGGTAGATCCCGACCGACCGATCGAAGACACGAAAATCTTCGATTCCGAACAGACCCGGCATGGATATCGGCTCAACAAGTTCGCCATGTCGATGGTCCATCCAGAGAATCGCGAAGCTTTCCTGAAGGACGAAGAAGCCAGCCTCGCCGCTTCCGGTCTCACGGAAGTCGAAAAACAGCTGATCCGAGACCGCGACTGGCGTGCCATCATGGACGACCATGGCGGCAACATCTACATGATCATGAAGATCGGCGCGGTCATCGGCCAGGGGCTGTATCAGATCGGCGCGCATCAGCGCGGCCAGACATACGAGGAATTTCTCGCAACCCGAACTGCGTCCGGCGCGAGATAGGAATAAATTATGGGAAAAATCATTGCCGGTATCGGGACATCGCATGTCCCGTCAATCGGTGTCGCCTACGATCAGGGCCGCACCCAGGAACCCGACTGGAAACCGTTATTCGACGCTTATATTCCGGTCAAGGACTGGCTGAAGGAGATCAAGCCGGACGTCGCGATCGTCGTCTATAACGACCACGGCGGCGATTTTTTCTTCGACAAGTACCCGACCTTCGCCGTCGGCGCGGCCGAGACCTATCCGGTCGGCGACGAGGGCTGGGGCCGGCGCCCCCTGCCCGACTTTCGCGGCGATACCGACTTTTCATGGCACCTGTGCAACGAGCTTGTCTATAGCGAGTTCGACATCACGGTGTGCCAGGAACTGGCGGTCGAACACGGTTTCATGGTCCCGATGCATCTTTGCTTCGACCACACGCCGGACTGGCCGGTCAAAGTGGTGCCGGTCGCCGTCAACGTTATCCAGCACCCCTTGCCGACGGCGTTGCGCTGCTGGAAACTTGGCCAGGCGATCCGAAAGGCGGTCGCCAGCTACCCTCGGGACACGAAGGTCGTCATACTCGGCACCGGGGGAATGTCGCATCAGTTGAACGGCGCCAGGTTCGGGCACCTCAACACTGCTTTCGACAACGATTTCCTCGACAGAATCGAGACAGATCCGCTGACATTGACCGAACTGACCCACCAGCAGATTATGGAAGATGCCGGAGCCGAGGCCGTGGAACTGATCATGTGGTTGACCATGCGCGGCGCGCTGAATGATCCGGTGAAGCGGATTCATCGTAACTATTATGCGCCGATGACGACCGGCATGGGTCTCATCGCGCTCGAAGAAGCAAGCTAGGATTCGCCCGGCATTCAGGACCGGCGAACAGGAATATCCGAATGCAGAAAACACAAGTTGCGATCATCGGCGGCGGGCCTGCCGGGCTGTTGCTGTCTCATATCCTCGACCTCAACGGCGTGGACAATATCGTTCTTGAACAGCGCAGCCGCGCCTACGTCCTAAGCCGCATCCGCGCCGGCGTGCTTGAATCCGGTTCGGTAGACCTGTTGCGCTCGATCGGGCTCGGCGAGCGTCTCGATCGGGAAGGCAAACCGCATTCGGGTAGCTATATCGTCTGGGCGGGATCGGAAAGGCTGCTGATCGACACCCGGAAATATACCGGCAAGGACATGACGTCCTATGGCCAGACCGCAATTACAGAGGACCTGTACGAAGCACGCGATAAGGCAGGCGGACAGATCATCGACGAGGCGGAGAATGTACAGCCACACGACCTGACAACCGACGCTCCCTACGTGACGTTCACGAAGGACGGCGCAGAACATCGTATCGAATGCGAATTCGTCGCCGGCTGCGACGGTTTCCACGGCGTCAGCCGCAAATCGATCCCGGACTCCGTTCTGCAGACATACGAAAAAGGCTATCCGTTCGGCTGGCTCGCCATCATGTCGGAGACGGCGCCACTGCCCGATATCGTATACGCCAATCACGAACGCGGGTTTGCTCTGGCATCGCAGCGCAACGAACGCCTCAGCCGCTACTACATCCAGTGCGACCTCAGCGACAGCCTGGACGAATGGCCGGACGACCGTTTCTGGGCAGAACTAAAAGCCCGCTTTCCGCAGGACATGGCCGACGCGATCGAGACGGGCCCGTCGATCGAAAAGTCCATTGCGCCGCTGCGCAGTTTCGTGGCCGAGCCCATGCGCCACGGACGGCTGTTCCTGGCGGGCGATTCTGCACATATCGTGCCGCCGACCGGCGCCAAGGGCCTGAACCTTGCCTTTTCGGATGTGTACTACCTGTCGCGGGCGCTGAGCGAACATTTCAACAGGAACAACGATGCCTACCTGGAGAGCTATTCGGACATGGCCCTGCGCCGGGTCTGGAATGCGGAACGCTTTTCCTGGAATCTGACCCGGCTGCTTCACCGCTTTCCCGACGACGACCCATTCGACCAGCGGACGCGCGAAGGCGAGCTTGCCTATCTGTCGACATCGGAAATCGCTATGGCTGCGATCGCCGAACAATATGCCGGGTTGCCGTTCGAAAGCTGAACGTCCCGGATATAAAAAAGGCCGGCGAATTGCCGGCCTTTTTCAGATATTCGGACCTGAATTCAGGCCACAGCCTCGTATTTATCGCGCTTGACGCTACTCAGGTCCTGGCCTTCGACCCGGATGAGCCGCGTCGTTGCGGTCCGGCTCGGCGAGTGCAGGTCGCCTTCGTTGTACAGATACGCAATGCCGGGAGTCATATCGTAGTCGCGAACCTTGCGGACCTTGCCCGGCGCACCGTCATGGGGCTCTTCGACCTTTTCCCACTCGGTCATCGTCGTCACGCCATCGGCCTGACCGTATATCGCCCAGCTTGGGCCGTGATCGTGCGGGTTCGACCCCTTTGCCCCTTCATACACATGCGCCAGAATGCAGAACTTGTGCTTGTCGTCCTCGTAAATCACCTGACGCGCGGTCGTATTGTCCGGCCCAAGATATTTTCCAACGAATTCAGCGTCAGCGCAGGCTTTCGCGATGAATTTCCTGACCTCTTCGCGGCCTGCTGGCCCCGGGTCCTTATCCATCGCGGCACGGCAATCGGCGGCCAGTTGATCGAGCGTATACGTCATATTGTGTTCCCTTCCAGTCTGCTGTTCCCGATAAGATACTAGGTCGAAACATCCATAAAAAAAAGCGGATGCGCCGGCCTTGACCGGGATCAAGCGGGCTCTCAGTCGAAGACGGTTTCCGAGTAATGCTCAGAATCCACAACTGCCTCGATCACAGTCGGGCCATCGGCCTTCAGCGCCGCAGCGAGCGCCGTCCGCAGCGCATCGCCATCGCGCGCCCCGACCGCGGGAACGCCGAAGTAATGCGCCGGCGGATCGCGGTATTCCTCATCCTGAAGCGCAGTACCGTAGATCGTGAGCTGGCGACGTTCCTGCTTCACGCGGATCAGCCCAAGCCAACGGTCGTCCAGCACGACCACCGGCAAAGTCAGCCCCATACGTTTCGCCGTCGCCATTTCGCCGCAGGTCATCTGGAAGCAACCGTCGCCGAGCAGGCACACGACCGGCAGGTCGGGCCGGGCGATCTTCGCCGCGATCGCCGCCGGCAGCCCGAAACCCATGGACGACCAGCCATTGGTGATATGGCACTGACGCGGCGCATGGGCCGTCCACTGACTCGCGACCTGATGCGTGTGGGCGCCGACATCGTAGGTCAGAATACCGTCATGCGGCAGCACGTCCCGGACGATATCGATCACGTGATGGGGCGCAAAATTAGCGACCCGGGGCCTGAGAGCAGCCTGAAACGCGTCCCGGTGTGCGGCTACGTCTTCTTCCGTCCAGTCGTTCACGCTCGCCTCCACGGCGTTCAGTGCCGTCAGGGACCCATCGAGATCGCCTGTGATTTCCGCCTGAAGCTTCACGGAGGGCACGATATCGACCGGTTCGATATCGATCTGCAATAGCGGCGTATCGCCGATCCAGGCTTCGTATTCGACTTCTATCGTGTCATAGCCCAGCCCGACCACCAGATCCGACCGGCGCAGGAATTCCCGCTGCATCTGGCGCTTGGCGCGTTCGATACACCCCGCTGACAGCGGATGGTCCTCGTCGATCAGGCCCTTGGCCATCGTCGTCGTCATGAACGGTATGCCGTGACGCTCGATAAATCCGCGCAACAGGCCGGTATCCTGCATGCGCATGGCGCTGGACCCGATAATAGCGACCGGCCGCTTTGCGGCTGCGAGAATTCCGGCACCCGCTGCAATGGCCTCGACCGACGCAGAGGGTGTCCGCACCGGTGCAATCAACTCCCCCACGCTCTCCGTCGCGGGGGCGACCGCGACATCTTCGGGCAGATCCAGATGTACCGGCCCCATGGGCTCGGTCATCGCAATCCGTACCGCTTCAGCCACGGTTTCCGCAATCGATCCAACCTGCAGCTTGAGGCTTGCCTTGGTGATCGGCGCGAAGAGCTGGTGATGATCGATATACATCTGGATACGCCGGCCGTGCTGGTCGGTATCGAGATTGCACGTAATCGCGATCATCGGCGATCGGTCCAGCCATGCGTTTCCGACGCCGGTCGCAAGATTGGTCGCGCCGGGACCGAGGGTGGCGATCGCGAGGCCGGGCGCACCCGTCATCCGCCCGGTCACATCCGCGGCAAATCCGGCAGAGCCTTCATGTGCCGTCAGGACAAATGGAAGGTCGTGGAGGCGCATCGCTTCCATCAGCGGCAGCACATTACCGCTCGGAATGCCAAATCCGTGCGTTGTGCCGGCCTTTTTCAAAATCTGAACGATCAGTTCCGCGTTGTTCATTTACCGCTCCGTCCTGGGTGTCGTGCTTGCCATGTGGTGGCATACTGTACCGAGATGCATATTCATATCCCTTTTCACTGGACGCTCCGCACCTATGCGGGAAGCCGACCCTGGCTGTTCAATCCTGTGTTCCGTGCCCTCAACGCAGGGGAACGCCTGACGGCAAGGAACACGGAACTGGTGATCGAAGGCTTTCCACGGTCCGGAAACAGCTTTTCAGTATTTGCCTTTTTGAACGCCGGCGCGGGAAATATGGCAGTCGCCCATCATGTGCATTCGCCCTCCCAGATCGTCAGCGCCGCGCGGTATGATATTCCCGCGATCCTCCTGATCCGTTCCCCCAAGGATGCCATCACCGCCGGACTGGCGAAAATCGCAACGCATACCGCAAGCGACCTGCTTCGTGCCTATTCGGTCTATTACCGCGCCTTGCGGCCGCTTCGGGACCATTATGTGATTGCCCCTTTCGAGACCGTGACGACCGATTTCGGGCGCATAGTTGCGGCCGTCAACCGTCGCTTCGGAACCGGTTTCGAAGAATTCGACCAAAACCGGCACCGGATGCTGAGCAAGGCGTTCCTCGCGCAGGAAAAGCTGGAAGCCAGCGCATACGCGCCTTTGACGGAGCGCCACCCCCGGTTCGAGCGCTATGCTTTTCTGGTTGAGCGCGCCGAACGGCACCATGCCGCGTACATGACGCTTGCGCAGGACGACCGGACGGCATGATCCCCCATGTGCGCATGGCCCCGGCGCATATCGCCGCATTGACACCGTCGAATGCGGATTTAAACGTGTAGGCATGGAAAAACGGTCTTCATTCGTCCCGGCGGGGATCGCCCTGATCGCCACCGCTGTCAGTATCGTCCTCTGGTTTATGCCCGCGCCCGAAGGCGCGCCGCCGGAGATGATGCGCGTCGCCGCCGTGGTACTGATCTCGATATCGCTCTGGGCGACCAGTGTTCTGCCGGAATATTTCACCGCGCTCATTTTTTTCTTCCTTGCCATGGTGCTGACGGATTCCGGCGCCCCGACGGTGTTTTCCGGGTTCCATTCGGCAGCGGTGTGGATGATCTTCGGCGGCCTGATTTTCGGCGCTTCGGTACAGGAAACCGGGTTCGGTAAAACCCTGGCGAGCGGATTGCTGCGATTTTTTCCGCGCAGCTATCTCGGCATCCTGGCCGGAATCACCGTCGTCGGCGCGGTACTGGGGTTCCTGATCCCGTCGAACACAGGCCGTATTGTCATCATGATGCCGATTTTCATGGCGCTCGCCGATCAGGTCGGGTTTGCCCCCGGCAGCAAGGGGCGCGCCGGATTTGCCATGGCGGTCGCGGGCGGGTCGGTGTATCCGGGCCTCGCCATACTGCCGGCCGCCGTTCCCAATCTCGGCTGGCTCGGAGCGGTGGAAAGCATCCACGGTATCAAGGTGACCTACGGTGAATACCTGATCGCCAATTTTCCGTCGCTCGGGATCGTGTCGATCATCGCCATCCCGCTGATCTGCCGTTTCCTGTTTCCGGACAGGATCGGCGAACACGCGACGAACATAGAGGCTGCCGAGTCGTCGGCGGCGCAGACCCGGCTGGTCCTGGTGCTGACGGCGGCGCTCGGCCTATGGCTGACCGATTTCGCCCACGGCATTTCGCCGGCCTGGATAGCGCTCGGCGCATCGGTCCTGTGCATGATGCCGAGGGTGGGCATCGTTCCGCCCTCGCTTATGGTGGGCAAGGTTTCCTACGCGCCGTGGTTCTTCGTCGCCGGAGTGATCGGTATGGGAGCGGTCGTCGCCAAGGCCGGGCTGGGTACGTATATCAGCGCGGCACTTTTCGAAATCGTACCGCTGACCCAAGGCCACGATCTTCTCAATTTCGCTATCGTGAGCGCGGTCGGCATGGCGATGAGCATCGTCACGACAGTGCCCGGGCAACCGGCGATCATGACCACCCTCGCCGCCGACATTGCCGCGTCGACAGGATGGCCGCTGATGACCGTGTTGATGACCCAGCCGATCAGCTGGGCAATGTCGATTTTTGCCTACCAGTTTCCGCCGATCGTGCTTGCCGCTTATCTGGGCGGCATCTCGATGCGGCGGGTCGCCCGGCTGCTTCTGTCCATGTGCGCCCTTGCCTGGCTCGTCATGATGCCGGTGCAGTACGTATGGTGGCGCCTGATCGGATATTTCGGCTAGGGGGACGTTCTCGGATCAGTAGGCCTGAGCGATTTTCGGTGGCGGCGCCGGCCTCGGCGGCGCATAGAACATGCGCTCCGTCGGTTTCACGGTCTTCCCGGACAGCGATTTCATCATGACCTCGGACTGACGCCCCGCAGCCTCGCGCTGCGCCTCGCGAAGCTGCTGCGCCATGGTCAGGTTCCACGGCAGGCGATAGGCGCGCGGTTCGGTTTCGCCTTTGAATACCAGCCACAGGTAAATGGCCTCATTTTCCCGCAACAGACTGGCCGCGACTTTGGCCGGATTTTCGTGGCTCCGCACCCACTCGAGAGAGACGGGCTTTGGACGGCTCATCAGCTCGGTCAGTCCGGCATAACCGGCCAGCATCAACGATCCTGCGAGGCCCAGGGCACCGACGCGCGATAACAGCGACAGGTTTCCCCGCACCGCGATAAGTGCGAGACCGGCCGCAAACACAACGACCAGAACGAATATCCAGCTCAACGGATCGTTTACCGGCATTTCATTCTCCTTCCCGTCCCGTTATTTCCGCCCTTTGCGCAATCGTTTCGGCACGTCATGCAGGCTGCCGAAAATCAGATCGCCGTCATCGTCGAGTTTGAACCGGAGGATCGTCAGTTCCTGGCCGACCTCCAGAAGCTTCACTTTCTTGTAGCTGAGCCGGCGGATACTCGCCGAGGGAAGCTTTTTCAGTCCGATATACACTTCCGCTTCGACCGGATAGACGCGTTGCCGGTTTGTATAGAGATGCAGGTTCACCGTGTACTCGCCTGCAGGACGCCCCCGGCTATAGGCAACTTCGTAGTTCAATCGTCCCGGGTCGTTCACATGCCCCAGATCGTCGCGCAGGAGGTTGAAAACCCGTCCGCCCTTGTTCGAATAGCCGACGGCGTCATCGCCCGGTGCCTGGACCCACAGGTCGACATCGGCATTCACATCGTCAGGCCATCGAAGTTCGACCACCACATTTCCAGGCGCATCGATGTCGTCCGCCGTTTCAACCGGCGGATTCAGGTGGGGCAGCAGCAGCACGACGATCGTCACGAATCCCAGAAGGGCGAGCATGATCACATCGCGAAATACCGTTCCCTCTTCGCCGCCTTCGATATCTTCAAGCGCATTCATCGTCTTCGCCCCGCTCGACTACGCAGGTGATCAGACGCGCCGTGGCGCCGGAGATCAGACGAAAATTCACCATCAGCCAGAGATTGAGAACGGCGCCGGCGAGCGTAGTGTAAAGCGCGACCGCCATGCCCGCGAGCAATTGCGACACCATCGGAGAGATCGCCTTGACGTCGCTCACGACCGACGGGTCGACTCCGGACAGGGCGATGATAAACCCGATCACCGTGCCTATCAGGCCAAGCAGGACAAGGCTGTTGGCAAAGTGCCGGATTACGGCGATCCAGTCGGACAACCGCAGGCGCAGGGTCGACGCCATGATCGCCCGCGCACCGGAATCCCGCCCCCCTATGTCGGTCAGATAATCGGACGTCCACGTCCCGCCGCCTGGCAGCGCCGACTGGGCGGCGATCATTTCACGTCCCGTGCGCCACAGTTTGGCGCCGCAGATCACGAGCCCGGCGATAAAGACGCCGAAAATTGCAAAGGTCATTCCCGTCTGGTCGGCGGCAACCACGACATCGATCCAGCCGCGTGCCCATGCAGCGCCAAGCAGCGCGAACCCGGCCAGGTTAATCGCGCCGAAACGAAGAAGTGCGCTGTGGGAAACGGTGTCGCGCCGGAGGGCCGGCACCGTATTTTCCTGAACACCCACGGTGCCCGGCGTTAAGGAAGACCGACGCGCTGCTTTCCGAAAACCGCGCCGAACCTCCGCTTCAAGTTCATCTAGCCCTAACGCTCCCGCATATTTCATCACTGCTGTCATTACATCACTCCAAGCCGGACCGCGACACAGTGACGTTAAAGACGGATGATTAACCGGACGTTAACCGTAATTGGTAAGGAGCCGAAAAGGATATTTAATTCCCGCTACGGCGGATGTCCCGCCCCGGATACCCGGCACAGTTCAGACCGAATTCTCCGCAGGTTCGCCCATTCCCCGCAACACGGCGCGAAACTCGCTCAGATGAAATGGCTTGACCACCGTACGGACACGGAGATTGGCGGCTTCGCCGATGCGCTCCGCAACCTTCGTAAACAGAGGGTCTCCGCCACTGAGGATAATGACGTGGGCGCGGCACTGGCGATCCGACAGCCAACGCAGAATTTCGATGCCGTCGACTTCCGGCATATGGATATCGATACAGACCGTATCCGGATCGATCTGTTCGAACCGTTCGAAAAATTCCGAGGATAAATTGATCGTTGAAACTTCGTACCCGTCTGACTCCGCAATTTCACGGATCAGATCCGTGATCTCGACATGATCATCGACCACGAGGAGGCGCTTTTTCGGTATCATTTATTTGTTCCGGATTTTCCACAAATTACAAGGAACGCTGTAATACAAAGCAACCAAACGTCTCGAAGCTCAAGAAGAATGATGTTTCGGTTTGTTTCGGCATGTTGCCGCCGGAACGCTGGTCGCGCATAATAGAAAAAATTGCCAGGTAGGTAGTTTGGGGTCAGGAAAAATGAATACGGAAAGCATGCGAATTCTGATCGTCGATGACGATCCGGCATTTTCTACCATGATCGCCGAATACCTTCGCGACCGCGGCCATAATCCGGTGACAGTGGAAGACGGCGAAGGAATGCGGGCGGCGATGGAGCATGGCGACGTCGACCTGGTGCTTCTGGATCTTGTCCTGCCGAAAGAAGATGGTGTCGCATTGACACAATACATCCGCTCGAACTCGAGCGTCGGCATAATTATTCTAAGCGGCAAGGGCGATATGGCGGACCGGGTTCTTACCCTGGAACTCGGCGCAGACGACTATCTCCAGAAACCTTTCGAACTGCGCGAATTGTCTGCCCGTATTAACAGCCTGTCGCGCCGCCTCGGCCTTGAAGAAGAAAAGCCGTCGGATACGGCGACAATTGCAACATTTGCCGACTGGAAACTGGATTTTGTCCACCGCCGGCTGACCTCGCCCGGCGGCGAGGACATTTCCCTGACGACGAGCGAATTTGCACTGCTGGAAGTTTTCGTCAAAAACGGCAATCGGCAGATGTCCCGCGCGGAGCTGGTCAAATCTGTTCGCGGGCGGGAAATGAAGGGGTACGACCGGACGATCGACATCCATGTATCCCGTCTGCGGAAGAAAATAGAACCGGCGAAACACCAGCCGCAATTCATTCAGACGGTACATGGCGGCGGCTACATGTTCTGCGAAGCGGTATCGTTGAACGCGGAAAACAACTGAACGTTATCAGCCGCCATCCGGCGCGCAACACCGGAACCTCTTCTCAAAAAAACGCAAAGAACCACAGGCCGGCTCTAAGCCGGCCTGTGGGTATTTTGCTTTATCGCAGAATGGCTATCTCGACGCGGCGATTGGGACCGTTTTTCACACCGTCGTCGGTTTTGACTGCAGGGTCGCGTTCGCCGGCGACGACCTTGCTGATCGCGCTTTTGACACCGGCATCGCGCAGGGCCGCAATAACCGCGGACGCACGCCTGTCGGCAAGCACCTTGTTATATCCGTCGCTGCCCGAGAGATCCGCATGACCGATCACGAAAGTGGCCTTTGCGCCCTTCGCGATCGAGGCGGCCGCCTCCTTGACAATGTCCATGGACGAAGGTGTCAGTTCGGCACTGTTGAACGCGAAATAGATCAGGTGGCTTTCCTTCATCGGCGCTTTTTTCGCCGGCGCAGGAGCCGCCATTTTCTTCTCTTTCATCGCCGCATTGACGCTGGCCATTGCTGCATTAAAGCCGATCTGACAACGCGAGATGTCGACGCGCTGGATGTCTTCTTCCGCTTCCTGAATCCAGCAATCGTACATCGTCTGCGCTTCCGCGAGCGCAGCCGGCGCTTTTTCCCTGCCGCCATGGGTGCGCGCAAGGGTCAGCTTTTGCCACGCGGCCTCGACCTCGGCGATGTATTTCTTCGGCAATTTGCGTGAATAGGGGCGATCGGGAAGCACGTTCTCGCCGTTCGCCGCCATCATCGCCTTTTTACCGAAATGATCGGCATCGGCGAAATCGTATTCGTCGGCCTCTTCTTTCGCGAACTGGGTGTATCCGGCCTGCAGGCCCTTGTCGAACGCCGTGCCCTTGTTCGGCATTTTCTGAAGCATGCCGATATCCGGCCCCGAACAGGCGGCAAGAAGCGCCCCGGAAATGGCCAATATGAAAATATTACGCAAAGTACTCATGGGACTGCCCCTCAATTCACTGTGTGCCAACCGCCCGGACCTTCAGTATGAAGTGCCGCCGATCGCCTCATTAATAAGCGTCCGGCCCCCGTCACTCAACAAATTACTTTGTGTCAGACACGCCCGTCGGCGCTCAATAGTATCGCGACGGGGCGGGTTTGCTTGAATTCCGCAAGCACGATCATGAGGATGACCGTAATCGGCACGCACAGAAACATGCCGGTGACGCCCCAGATAGCGCCCCATACAGCCAGCGAAATAATCACCACCAATGACGAGAGATTGAGCGATTTGCCCATCATCCGCGGCTCGAGCACGTTTCCTATGAGGAACTGGGCCGCCCCCAGGCCGATCGTGACGACCAGGAAAGGACCCAGCGTTCCGAACTGTATTATGGCGAGCAATGCCGGAAAAACCACCCCGAGCAGCGAGCCGATCGTCGGGATATAGGCAAGCAGAAAGATCACAAACGCCCAGAACGCGGCAAGATCGACACCGACGACCGCCAGGACGGCATAACTGATAGCTGCAGTAAGCAGGCTCAACAGCGTCTTTACCGAAACATAGGTCTGGGTCCGCTTCTGAATATCGGCAAGGATTTCCTGTACTTCCTTCTGCCGCTCGGGCTCGGGAAACAGGGCGTTGATCTTGCGCCCGAAAGTCCGCTGTTCGGCAAGCAGGAATATAACGTAGATCAGGATCAACCCGGCATTGCCTGCCACCTTTGCCGCGGCACCGGCCACCCCGCCAATCAGCGCTTTGACGTCGATCTGATCGACCAGATGGCCGATTGTCGGCATTTGTTCGAAACCGCCAAGCACCACGGCTTTTTCGGCAAGTTTTTCGATATTTGCCTGATAGCTGGGCGCGGCTTCACGTACGGCCGCGATATTGCCGCTGATCATTTCGACAATCAGCGCCAGTGCGACCACCAGCGTGGTTATCGCGAGCGTCAGCGCCAGCCACCCTGGCGCAGATAACTGTTTTTCGAACATGCGGGAAAGCGCGTTGATCAGATACCAGACCATAACCGCGATCGCCAGCGGGATCAGCAGGTCGCTCCCGGTGACCAGGACATACACCATAAGCACGGCGATGCCGAACGTAACGCCGAAAGCAATCAGTCTGGAAGGCATGTTACCCGTCCCGGAACGCAGATAATGCATTATGTTAGCAGATCGGAGCGAATCCCGCGCCGGGCATTCGCCATCTGCGCTGCTGTCGCGGCTTTTCAGTCCGGTAAAGCGAGTACCGCTTCAAGTTCGGCGATCCGCGCGCGCAACGGCGACACGACGGCTTCCACGTCTTCGGCTGTAAAGCGCGGGGTGATGTGCTGCGGGCAATTCCAGTCGAAGGCGGCAATATCGATCAGAAAGACCCGCTCGATACCGGCCCTGTACGCCGGTGGCGAAAGACGCGCCAGAATGTCGGGATCTGTCGTCGTCCGGACCCGGCCGAGCACTTTGAGGCGCGCTCGGTTCGGATAGTCCATGAAGAACAGCGACACCCGGCCATCGTGCTGAAGATTGCCCACGGTAACAAACTGACGGTTGCCGCTGAAGTCGGGAACACCGAGCGTGTGTTCGTCGATCACCTGAACGAAGCCTTTGGGACCGCCCCGGTGCTGGATATAGGGCCAACCGGTTTCGCTGACAGTTGCCATGTAATAGCTGTCGCGCATGCCGATAAACGCCGCTTCCCGCTCGGACAGAACATTATGACTATCCTCGCCCGCCTCCATACGCGCATAGGACTGACGGGACCCGTCTATTTCCTGCAATTTCCGGATCGTTTCGGTAAAAGCCAGTTCGGCGTACTTGTGTCCCACGGTCATTCTCCTGCGGATCGGTGTACCGGACGCCGCCGCGCCCCGCTGCCATATTTATTGATTCCTTTTTTCGATATTATAGGCAAAATTTAGAAATATTCATTTTGCAAAACGGAATAATAAATTGGACCGGTTTCAGGCCCTGAAGGTTTTCGTCACCGTCGCCGAGAGCGGGGGCTTTGCCGCCGCCGCCAGAAGCCTGTCTATGTCGCCGCCATCGGTGACGCGGATCGTCTCGGCACTCGAAGAGCATCTCGGCACAGCATTGTTTGTCCGGACCACCCGGTCGGTCGGCCTCACCGAAGCAGGCACACGGTTCCTCGGGGACAGCAAACGGCTCCTGTCCGATATGCAGGACGCTGAGGAAGCCGCCGTCGGATCGCACGTAACGCCACGCGGCGAGTTACGCGTCACCGCCCCCGTTCTGTTCGGCAACATGTTCGTCACGCCGATACTGGGCGACTATCTGGACCGCCACCCATTGGTAACGGCCCGGGCGATGTTCGTGGACCGCACCGTAAACCTTATCGACGAGGGGCTCGACGTTGCGATCCGTATTGGCGAATTGCCGGATTCGTCCCTGATTGCGACGCGGGTCGGAACGGTGCGGACCGTCGTCTTCGCGGCGCCCGACTATCTCGCACGGCACGGTACACCGAAACATCCCGATGCGCTGAAGGAGCACAAACTGATCGACCCGTCCGCCACCGGCGCAGTTCCCCATTGGGCATTTCGGGACAACGGCCGGACAATTACCTTACAGCCCGGCGCACGCCTGCAGATCAACACAAACGACGCGATCCGCGACCAGGTCGCACGCGGCTGGGGCATATCGCGATTGCTGTCGTACCAGATCGCCCCCCTGATCGCCGATGGCAGCGTCGTGCCGCTGCTTGAAGCATTCGAGCCGCCTCCACGGCCGATCCACGTCATTCACCAGGAGGGCCGGCTTGCATCGTCCAAAATCCGGTCCTTCGTCGACTACATGGTCGGACGGCTGCGTGCCGATACTGCCATAAACCGGATCAGCGCCGAAGATTAAAGCGCCGGCTGGCGCAATCCCCGCGCTTCGAGCCGGGGCAGAACCTCATCGACGATCAGCGGCAGGTCGTTCAGGTAGTTCGGCAGACCGACAGCAACCGCATCGCACCCCGCCTCGGAAAGCTGGGCGAGCTGTTCTGCGACACTGTCCGGGTCTCCGACGACCGGCGTCGCACCGTTCGCCGTCGCCGCCCGCATGTGGAACCGCTGGCGGTCTTCTTCGGATATTTCGTTCGTGTCGATCCCGCGTTCGACCATCATGATCCGGCATGCCTCGGTATCGGCATGTTCGACGGCGTAATAGTGGTGATATTCCTCCGCCTCCTTCTGCGTCGGTCGACAGACCACGCCGATATTCGTGAACAACCCGATATCCTTGCCGACCTCCCTGCCCGCCTGGCGCAGCGACTGGCTGTCCTCGCGGAACTTCCCGATATCGTAGAATGTGTGAAACAGCATGTCAGCGTTGCGGACGGCAAATTCGCGCCCCCGGCCCGACGTACCGGCGCAGACCACCATCGGGCGGACATTGCTGACCGGTTTCGGGTTCAGCACGGTGCCTTTGGTCCGAAAAAATTCGCCATCGAAATCGAACGGTTCGTCCTCGGTCCAGATCCGGGTGACAAGGTCGATCCACTCCTGGCCGAGGTCGTAGCGCCGTTCGTGTTCGCCCAGATCGACGCCGAGCATGTCGAACTCCTTCTGGTACCAGCCGCAGACGATGTTCAGGCCGAAACGCCCGCCGCCGATATGATCGGCCGTCACCATCTGCTTTGCCGCCACCGCCGGGCTATGGGCCGTTACATGAACGGTACCGAACGCCATGATGTTCTTCGTCGCAGCCAGCAGCCCGGACGCCCAGGCTATGGTCTCGAAATTGGAACCGTTGTGATTGGTATCGCCGCCATAGCCGATCCAGCGGCCGAGCGGCAGCATGAAATCGATGCCTCCGTTGTCTGCCTGTACCGCCAATTGACGGCAATTGGCCCAGGATGCGTCCCACCGTTCGGGAAAGGTGGAACAGGCAAGACCGCCGTCACAGTTCGATCCGAACAGTCCGACAGCCAGTTTATTGCGGTTAAATTTTCTTATCGGCGTCATGGGCATACTGTCCTCCGAACAGGCCGGTTCATCAAGTGGGCGACGATAAAAATCTGTCGCGCAATCGGTCTTGTATGCGCAACCGGACCCGGACATAATCGCTGAACGATCCCAGGGGAGCTTCGTTAGGAAGCTGAGATGTCGACCGGCGCCCGACGCGCCAACGCGACGACCCTTAGAACCTGATCCGGGTTATGCCGGCGTAGGGAACGGGAAGGCTTCACGCCACACTTAGGCCCCGTCTTACCGCCCCCATGCCGCCAGCCATCCGGATCCTTGATACGAAGGACGTATGGCGCGTGACACAGGACGAGATTATCCGGCGACTGCTTGACTTCATCGCTGCGGACGATGCCACCGAGAGCGCATTCAACCGGTTGGCGCTGGAGGTCTTCGCCTACCAGTTCGAGAACAATTCGCCGTTTCGCCAGTTCTGCATGCAACGCGGTCGCACTCCGCGCACGGCAAAAACCTGGCGCGATATTCCCGCGGTGCCGATCAATGCATTCAAGGAGCTGACGCTGAGCTGCTGCCCGCCGGAAGAGGCGGCACGCGTCTTCATGACCAGCGGCACGACCAAGGCCGGGGTGAAAGGCAAAAGCTACCACCCGACGCTCGCGGTCTACGACGCATCGATGATCACGCATTTCAAAAAACGTTTCATGCCGGACCGCGACCGGATCGACATGGGAATCCTGTTTCCGGACGAATCCGCCATGCCGAACTCGTCGCTTGCCCATTACCTGGCGCTGGCGCGTGAACATTTCGGAACCGGCGACAGCCGCTATGAGATCGGCGAGACCGGGATCGATTTCGATGCGCTGTTCGCCCGGCTGGCACAGGCCGAAAAAACGGGCGAGCCCTATGCGCTGCTGGGGGCAAGCTACAGCTTCGTACCCCTGCTGGATGAAATGAAACGCCGTAACCTGACCTTCGCCCTGCCTGTGGGCAGCCGGATGTTCGACACCGGCGGCTTCAAGGGACAATCGCGGGAACTGTCCCTCGACGATTTCTACAACCAGCTTTCGACGGGGTTCGGCGTGCCCCGCAGCCGCTGCATCAACATGTACGGCATGACCGAACTCAGCACCCAGTTCTACGATAACGGAAACGCGGTCTGCCCGTCGGTCAAATCCGGCCCGCACTGGATTCGCAGCCGCGTGATCAATCCGCTGACAGGCGAAGACGTGCCCGACGGCGAAACCGGCGTTCTCTCCCATTGTGACCTCGCCCATTTCAATATCGTCTCAACCATCCTCACCGAAGACGCCGGGGTCGTGGTCGACGGCGGATTTCTGCTGCTCGGCCGGGCCGACGGTGAAGAAGCCAGGGGATGTTCGATGGCGGTTGAGGAATTCCTGAAAGCCGCCGACGTGGCGGCCACCGGATGACGGAACGCGCCGGATATATCCCCGGACTGGCGCCCCAAGATATCGCCTGGCAAAACCTGCGCTTCGGCAGTCCAGACTGCGCGCTCGATATCTCGGTACCGACATTGAGCGACACCCAGATGCGCACCGTCGCGGCCACCGTGCGCGCGGGCGGCCGCCGGCTAAAGACGCTGCCGACCGAAAGGATCGTCGACATCATCGATCGCGCCGCTGCGCAGTTGCTCGACCGCGCGCACCCGGTCCGCCGGAAGGCCGAAGACATGCTGCCGCGCGTCACAGGCTACGATGCGGAAATGATCCGTCTTGGTCTGACGGGCTACCTGAAGACGTTTCGCAAACCGGAGCTCCGGAAATTTCTGGCAGAGGACTTCGCCAACCCGCTGATCCTTGACGATTTTCAGCCCATGCCGAAAGGCGGTTTCGCACGCGCCTTCGGCCCCGGAATTCTCGCCCATATCTGGGCCGGGAATGTCCCCGGCCTGCCGGTCTGGAGCCTCGTATCCGGGCTTCTGGTCAAGGCCGGTAATATCGGCAAGGTGCCCAGCGCCGAGCCGCTTTTCGCAGGCTGGTTCGCGCAGATTCTGGCCGAGACCGACCCGGAAATCGCCGATTGTTTCGCCATTGTCTGGTGGAAAGGCGGAGATACAGAAAGCGAAACCGCACTCCTCCGGGAAGCGGACACCGTTCTCGCCTATGGCGGCAATGATGCCCTGTCCGCCATTCGCGACCGACTTCCCGTTACGACGCGTTATCTCGCCTATGGACACAAGGTCAGCTTCGGATTGATTTCGCGGGCGGCCCTCGACAGCCGCAGGGTGCCCGGCACCGCCCACGCGGCGGCATACGATATCGTGCGTTACGACCAGCAGGGCTGTTATTCGCCGCATGTGTTTTTCGTCGAGAACGGCGGCCGGATATCGCCGGAAGAATTCAGCCAGTATCTCGCCCATGAACTGTCTGCCTTTGAGAAAAAGTATCCGCGGCGGCCCTTGTCGGTCGCCGAGGCCGGCGATGTGGCGGCGTGGCGCCACCAGGAAGAGATCAGGTCCTCGGCCGGAGGCGACCGGCTCGTTCTCGGGGATGCGGCCGGCGCCTGGAGTGTCGTCTACAGCAGCGACGCCGAAGACCTGACGCCAAGCGGGCTCAACCGTACCATCAAGGTCGTCGGTGTCGATGCGCTGGCAGACGTCGCGCCGCGCATCGCGCCCTACCGGCGGTTTTTGCAGACCGTCGGGATCGCCGCCCCGCCTGCCGAACTCTATGAGCTGGCGAACCTGCTCGGACAGGAGGGCATTACCCGCATCAGCGCATTGGGCCATATGACCATGCCGGAGGCCGGATGGCATCACGACGGGCGTTTTAACCTGCTCGACCTGATCACCATGACCGAAATTGAACATTCGGCGGAAACGGCTGCCGACACAATCGCGCCCTATGCCGACTAAGTATCGGACAGCAAGCGCCCCACAAATGGACCGGGATAATGGATTTCAGGGATAAGGTTGTTCTCGTGACGGGCGCGAGCCGGGGAATAGGTGCTGGGATCGCCAAGAGCTTTGCGGCCGAAGGCGCAACTGTCGCGGTCAACTACCTCCAAAACGAAACGGCCGCCGAGAGCGTCGTCGCCGACTGCCGCGCCGCCGGCGGGGATGCCCTCGCCTTCCAGGCGGACGTCACCGACGGCGATGCCGCAGCGGCCCTGGTGGAGGCAGCGATCGGCGCGTTCGGGAAAATCGACGTGCTCGTAAACAACGCCTTTCACCCCTATGCCTTCGATCCGGAGAACCGGAAGATGTTCTGGGATCTCGAATGGGCCGACTACCAGACCCAGATCGACGGCGCACTCCGGTCCACCCACGGACTGTGCCGGGCCGTGCTGCCGGAAATGCGCAAACGCGCGCAGGGCGCGATAATCAATATCGCGACCGATCTCGTCGCACGCCCGACAATCCCCTATCACGATTACACCACCGCCAAGGCGGCCCTGATCGGCTTTAGCCGCAACCTGGCGACAGAACTCGGCCCGATTGGAATACGGGTAAACTGCGTCGCACCGGGTATCGTCTATCCAACGGAGGGAACCCGCGACACCAAGGAAGAGGTCAAGGACATGATTGTCGGCCAGACCCCTCTGAAACGGCTCGCCCGGCCCGCGGACGTTGCGGGTCCTGTGCTGTTTCTCGCCTCGCCGTGGAGCGGGTTCATGACCGGCCAGGTTTTGTATGTCGATGGCGGACTGGTAATGAACTAAGGGCTAGCCGCGCCGCAACAGGTAAAGATTGCTGCCGACAATCAGCGCCGCGCCGGCCACGCTCCACCAGCTCGGGATTTCCGCGAACAGCAGCAGGCCGAAAATTCCGGAATAAACGATCCGCATGTAATCGAACGGCACCGTCACCGTCGCCTCGCCCAGGGTGAATCCCTGCGTGAGACAGGACTGACCGATTATGCCGAGAAACCCGATCAGCAACAGTATCCAGAATTCCGCCAGGGTCGGCGTGACCCAGAAATAGGCTGCCGGAATCGCCGAAAACAGCGCGGTGTAGAACGCATAATAAAAAATGATCCGCCGGGTCGGCTCGGTGCTCGAAAGTTTCTTGATGGAAATCACCACAAGCCCGCCGAACAACGCGCCCGCAACGGCCACGAGTCCGTCCGGATCGAAACCACCGCCGAACGGGCGCAACATGACCAGAATACCCGCGAACCCCGCAAGGGTAACGCCAATGCGGCGTGCGCCTGCCACTTCGCCGAGGAACAGGAAGGCCAGCACAATCATGAAAAGCGGGCGCGAAAACTGCAGCGCCATGGCATCCGCCAGCACCAGATGGGTGATCGCGAAGAAGAAACAGTAATTTCCGCAGGCGCCGAAGAACCCGCGCGCCAGATGCATACCGGGACGTTTCGTCCGGATCACGCTGAACCCGCCCTGCACCAGCAGCCACGGCGCGAAGATCAAAAAGCCGATAAAGGCGCGGCAGAACATCAGTTCCGCAGGATGGAGCCGGGCGCCGAGAATCTTGACGAACACAGCCATCACCGTCAGCAGGATCGCCCCTGCCGACACCAACACGATGGCCCGAACCTTTATCGGTATCAGCGCCCATTTTTGACGCAGGGTCGTCATCGCTGAATTAATGTTCAAGTGTTTCTTTTCTGGCCTGATGTTTCATTTCCGCCTCCAGCCGGCCCATACATGCCAGAGAAAACATCCGGAAATCGCCCATCAACGACCACACGGGATATCGGAACGTTGCCGGGCGGTTCCGTTCAATGAACAGATGCGAATACCACGCCAGACCGTATCCCGCCACAACCGCTCCTGCGAGAAAACGGAGATCTCCCGTCCAAAGCAACAGCACGACAAGAACGAGCGAAATCCCCGTGCCGATAATGTGCAACAGACGGGTCGTCGGTTGGGCATGCTCCGACAGGTAGTATGGCCAGAACTGACTGAATGTGTCGAAGTCGTGTTTATCCGTCATGACGTTAAGATACGGCTTCAGGGACGCCATATCCATCGGTCTCGAACGCCGCACCCTGTTTCACTATGATGCCGAACGGACAGATCGGAAACGACGCAGGCCGTCCCCGGACTTTGGAAAACCCGAAACCTGCCGGATACTTTCGTTCGGACATATCCGACCCGCGGCGGCGTCAGGCCCTACCACATCCGGTCGCGGTAGCTGACCTCGATCCCGGCATCGGCATCCTCGACGCTGATCTCCCCATTCACCTGGTCGGACACCATCCTGCCGAGCGTCGGCAATTCGCTGCGCTCGATTTTGTAATCGTCTTCCCAAAGCTTCGACCGCTTGAGCGCCTTGGCGCAATGCAGGTAGGCCTCGCGCACGTCGACCAGTATCGCGGCACGCGGCGCATTCCCGTTCACCGCAAATTCGGCGAGTTTTTCAGGATCCGCCTCGATCCGCGCCCGGCCGTTCAGCCGCGCGGTTTCATCCACGCCGGGCACGAAGAAAATCAACCCGACATCGGGATTCGCGATCACGTTGGATAATGTGTCGAGACGGTTGTTTCCCGGCCGGTCGGGGATCATGACGGTGTTGGCGTCAATCACCTGAACAAACCCCGGCGCGTCGCCGCGCGGACTGACATCCGTACCGCTGTCGGGATGGCTCGAGCCGATCACGAGAAACGGCGAAAGCGCGATAAACCTGGCGATATGCGCGTCAATCGCCGTCAGGCATTTCAGGCGCACGATTTTCGATTGCGCCGGATACAGTTCCCGCAGGGCGTCTTCGCTGTCGATGGACATGACCGATCCTCCATGAACCCCCACTTTAACATGAAACCGAGGAAGGCAGACCGCCCTAAATTGGACACCGAGACCCCGTTTACGGCAGCGCCGAAGGGTGCTTTTATCCTGCCATGACCGATAACTATTCAGACTTGGCGCATGACAGCCGGGTACACCGCCGCGTCTATACCGATACCGATGTGTTCGCCGCCGAAATGGAACGGGTATTCAGCCATGCATGGCTTTATGTCGCCCATGAAAGCCAGGTCGCGGACGCAGGCGACTTCGTCGCCGCTCATATCGGCAACCGTCCGGTTATCGTTGCCCGGCATAGCGATGGCGAAATACACGCCTTCGCAAACCGCTGTACGCATCGCGGTATGAAGGTCTGCGCGGCGCGGCGCGGATCCAGGAAACGCTTTATCTGTCCCTATCACGGATGGGCCTTTTCGACCGATGGCTCCCTGATCGGTATTCCCCATGGCAAGGGGTATAACGGCAAGCTCGATCCGAAAGACCCTGCCCTCGCGCTCGACCACGTCGCCCGAATCGAAAGTTACCGGGGTTTCATATTCGCAAGCGCAGCGGCCGAAGGACCCTCGCTTGTCGACTATCTCGGCCCGATGACCCGGGCGATCGACAACATGGTGGACCGCGCGCCGGCGGGCGAGATCGAGATGGCCGGCGGCGGGTTCCGCCAGAAATACGCCGGCAACTGGAAACTCCACATGGAGAACGCGAACGACCTGATGCACGCGTCCATCGTTCACGCATCGTCGGTCGATAGCGCCCAGGCTGTCGCCAACGACCTGGAAGCAGGCGCCGAAGATCACGCACTGCAGATGTTCAAAGGCAACGGACTGCCGCTCGAAGCAATGGACCAGGTGGAGATTCACGGATTTCCGGGCGGACACTCGTATATGGGCGGGTTCTACAAGGAAGGGCCGATCACCCAGGAAACCCGTGAAGACCCGGCGAATTTGGCCTATCGCGCTGCGATGATCGACGCCTATGGAGAAAACCGGGCCGAAGACATCATGGGATGGGATACGTTCAATCACCTGATCTATCCCAACCTGATTCTCAACCCGAAACACCAGCAGATGCGGGTTCTCCAGCCGGTCAGCGTCGACAGTACGATCGTGCACTCCGCCTGTTTCCGCCTGAAGGGCGCGCCGGAGGAACTCTATCGGCGCAGCATCCGTTTCCTCAGCGCACTGAACTCCCCTGCCTCACAGATCACGACCGACGACATCGCGATGTTCAACAATATCCAGATTGCGCTGAATGAATCGGACAGCGAATGGATCGAGCTGTCCCGCGGCCTCGGAGACGACCGCCCCCATGACGACGGAGGCGATATCGGCGGAGTCGGCACCAGCGAACTTCCCCTGCGCGCCCAATATGCCGCCTGGCGGGAACTGATGAGCCACTAACGGCGAAGGAAACAAGATGCCTGCAATAGATCTTCATCACCTGGCCATAAAAACAGACGATGTCGATGCGACCGTCGCGTTCTGGAACGATATTATCGGATCCCGGTCTGTCGATCGGCCGGATTTCGGTTTCCCCGGTGCCTGGCTCCAGTTCGGCGAAACCATGCTTCACCTATATGGCGGGGATACGGCGAAAAATGCCGATAACGAATACGACCGCGGATCGGCGGCGATCGATCATGTCGCCCTGTCTGCCCGCGGATTCGACGAAATGCGCACCCTGCTTGTCGAAAAGAAGCTCCCCTGGCGCCAGATGAACATTCCGTCTTTCAATTTGTGGCAGTTATTCGTGCACGACCCCAACGGCGTTCTCGTGGAACTCAATTTCGATGCGACCCTGGAACCGGAAGGAAGTGCCGGGCCGGACGATACAAACGTTTACGACCCGGGAAATTTTTAGCACTGCGCCCGCGACCCAACAGAAAAACTCAGTGAAATCAGCGGCCTGATTGGCTACAGTCGACACCCGAGGTCGATATTTTGTCCCGCGGGCAGCGCCTGTCGCTTTCATAGGGGACGATCGAATCTGGAGGGCGCCCGCGGCATGCGGCTTCTAAGCAAGTTTCTGATCATTTCCATTACCGGGCTCGCGGCAGTAGTCGCCGTTTTACTCGCCGTGGGAATTGGCGTTATCGACAATGTCGTCTATGAGAACCACGCTAGGATACTGCGCACCGAGCTCGACTCACTCGAACAGCAGCTTAATGCCCGGCCCGCAAAAGCGGTAATTCCGCATAAGGACGTCCTGCGGCAACTGGAAGAGTTCGAACGCAGAACCGGCGATTTCTTTTTTGCGTACCGGCTCGACGGCGAACTGATTTACCCTGAAACGTCCGCCCTCCCTCAGTTCAGTGCGGCCACAGCCGGCAGAATGATCGAAGAACGCACGGGAAGCGGCTGGATAGCGGCTGGCGAGTTTGCATATCTCGCAAGATTTGTCGTCCTCGCCGACCGCGATCTGATGGTGGGCGTCCGGGTCCCTGAAACGACCGTCTATGCCGGCCGCGCGCGATACGTACTCGCCGTTAGCGGCGTGGCGTTGCTTACGCTCATCTCAGGGTCGATCATCGCATTTTTCCTAGGGCGCGCGCTCACCGGACGCATTGGCGTTACCCTCGAGGCACTGGATGCAGTCGGTGCCGGAGAGTTCGGCATTCAAATTCCGGACACCGGCGGGCGGGACGAACTTTCAGAAATTCAGCGCCGGATCAACGACCTGTCGGATTCGTTCGCCCGACGGGCGACGGAGCGTGAGGCTGCCACCAAATGGCTCGAAGAGAACGAAAAAAGATTCCGTGACTTTGCCGCAACCGCATCCGATGCGTTCTGGGAAACGGATTCCGACCACCGCTATACGTTCTTCGTAAATCCCGGTCACGAGTTCGGTAATTTCCAGAACGATCAAAGTATCATCGGGACTGTCCGCGGGGAGTATTTCGACAAAAAAGACTTTTTCACAGGTGACTGGGAACAGCACCTCAGGGATCTCGATGCACACCGGGTCATCCGGAATTTCGAGTTCTCCGGCCAGTATCCCGACGGCAATATATTTCACCGGACATCCAATGCCGTCCCGATCTTCGATTCTGACGGCGCTTTCAAAGGATACCGCGGCACCACCACTGACATTACCGACCGTATCGAAACCCAGCAGAAGTTTCACAACCTCGTCGCGAACCTGCCGGCCATGGTTTTCCAGCGCCTGTTATACCCGGACGACCGTATTGAGTTCTCTCATCTCAGCGGGTCTTCCGCGCACTGGCTGCGAAGCAAGGAGATCGAACAGGATCTTGCGGCGTGGCGCACCGGCAACCTTGCTCATCCCGATGACCGGGAAGAGCTCAGAAAAGTCATTCTCGAAAACGCCCGCGCCGGAAAAGCCTTTTCTACCGAATTCCGGACGATCGCACCCGACGGCAAGATCTTCTGGCTCAGAACGGTATGCGCCGCCGCTACGACAAGACAGGACGGCGTCATTGTTCAGGATGGCGTTGTTTTCGACATTACCGACATCAAGAACGCCAAGGACGAAGCGCAGCAGTCGGAACGCCGGCTCACCGAATTCGCCATCTCCGCATCTGACACGTTATGGGAAAGCGATACCGAGCACCGAATGACCTGGATGTCAGACCCGGAGACGACAGAAAACAGATACCCGGATACCAAGGTTATGATAGGTCTCAGGCGGTGGGAATTTCCGGGTGCCGCACCACGGAACGACCCGTCCTGGGCCCCGCTGATTAGCGCGCTCGAAAACCGCCAGCCGTTCCGCGAGTTCGAATTCGAGGTCCAGCTCGAAAACGGACAGAATGTTGTCCGGCGGATAAGCGGCCGCCCGATATTCAACGATGACGGCGAATTCGCCGGGTATCGCGGTATTTCCTCGGATATTACAAACAGAGTTCTGAAAGACCGCGACGCCCGGGAAACCCAGCAGCGGCTGATCGATGCCATTGAAGCGTCGGACCAGGGTATTGTCCTGTTCGGCGCCGATGACCGCCTGATTTTCGCGAACCGCTTCGCCTTGGACATCAGCCCTGAAATGTCCGAGGTTTTCATACCCGGTGAAAAATACGAGGACTTGGTGAGAACGGCAGCCCGCAACGGCAATTTTCCCGATGCCGGCGAAGACGAAGAAGGGTGGGTTCAGCGGCGTCTGGCCTATCACAAGGCGCCTTCCGGCCCCTTCACGAATATCAAAATAGGCAACCGCTATATCGAAATTCGCGAAGAACGCCTGCCGAACGGCGGATGGATCATCCGGCAAACGGATGTGACCGACCAGTCCCTCGCCCAACAGGCTTTGCGCGAAAGCGAAGAGCGGTTCCGGGATTTCGCGGAATCATCGTCCGACTGGATGTGGGAAATGGACGCCGATTTCCGGTTCACCTCCGCGACCAGTGGCGCCGAGGGAAGCGAATTTCTGACGCCCGAAGCCTTTATCGGTCGTACGCGCTGGGAAGCGATGGGGATCGATGTCGAAAACGATGACAACTGGTGCAATCACATCGAGGACTTGATTGCCCATCGGCCTTTCCGCGATTTCCGATACAGTCGGGTTAGTCCGAACGGCAGAACGCTGCACCGCAGCGCGAGCGGTGTTCCCTATTACAGTTCCCTCGATGGATCGTTCAAGGGATATCGCGGCACGACCACCGATATTACCGACCAGGTCGAAGCCGAGCAGAGATACCGCAATCTTATCGAACAGTCCCCGACCCCGATGATCGTCAATGACGGCCATACGATCGCGTATCTGAATCCGGCCGCAATTGAAATGTACGGCGCAAACTCCGCTGACGACATTATCGGCAAATCGGTATTCGAATACATTCACCCCGATGAACGGTTGGAGTTCAGCGCCCGGATTTCAAGCATCATGGACAATGGCGAAGTCACCCCGGTGGTGGAACGTCGCCGGGTACGGATCGACGGTTCCGAAATCATCGTAATGGTCCGCGGCGTACCTGTAATGTGGGATGGCAAACGGGCCGCGCTTGGGGCCCTGATAGATATTACCGACCGCGTGCAGGCAGAACGGCAGTATCGAGAATTGATCGAAAACGCGCCGATGGCATTGTCTGTCGATGATGGAGAACGGTTCATATTCGTGAATCAGGCATTCGCAGATATGTTCGGAAAAGGCCACCCCGATGAAATCATCGGGCGTGAAATCGTTGAAATGGCGCACCCGGACGAAGTAAACAATTTCCGCGACCGCGTCCGCGCGGTCTCGCATTATCGTCGGACGCTTCCGATTTCGCAGATCCAGCGCCGGCGGTTCGACGGCAGCACCCTTACCGCGCTCAGCCGGGGAGTGCCCATTGTATGGGAAGGAAAGCCGGCGACGTTGGGCATTCAGCTCGATATATCGGAGCGGATAAAAGCCCAGCAGGCCCTTGAAGAAAGCGAGGAACGGTTCAGAAGTCTTGTCGAGGGTTCCCGGCAGGGTGTCCTAATTCATGTCGATTTTACGCCTGTTTTTGTCAATGCGACGCTCGCGAAAATGTTCGGTTACACATCTGAAGCGGATATTCTCTCCCTGTCATCTGTCCTGGACCTCGTCGCGCCGGAAGCGCGCGAACAATGGCGCAGCAACCGGTTGGCACGGCTTTCGGGGATGGAAATCGACGACGATTACGAATTTCCCGGGCTCCGGAAAGACGGCAGCCGGATCTGGGTTCATATTACCGTGCGCCTCGTGAACTGGCAGAATCGCACAGCGATCCAGGGCACGATGATCGTTGTCACCCGGCGACGCGAAGCCGAAGAACGAATCAGGGAAAGCGAGGAACGTTTCCGGCTCCTCACGAGCACATCGCCGGTCGGTATTTTCGTGACCGATGCGCAAGGCAATTGCGAATACATAAATGAAGCCTATGAAAAAATGTCCGGGCTCTCCATCGGCCAGGCAACCGGGAAGGGCTGGGCGGCGGCGATCCACCCCGACGACAAGGATCGTGTGTTCGAAGAATGGTATGCCGGCGTTCAGACAGAAGGACCGATCCGTACAGAATTCCGGTTTCAGCGTCCGGACGGCAAGATCGTATGGGCAATCGCTCAGGCCGTCGCACAACGCGACGCAAATGGCATGTTGGTCAAGTATATCGGGGCGATCACGGATGTAACCGGACGGGTACGTGCGGAGCTTGCCCGCAAAAACAGCGACGAGCGCTTCAGAACCCTGACCATGCTTTCTCCCGTGGGCGTCTTCCTGACCGACGAAAACGGCCGTGTTGAATACGTAAACGATGCGCTCGCAAAGATGCTGAACATGCGGCCGGAGGACGCTTTGGGAAACGACTGGATATCAGGGATACATCCCGAAGACCGCGAACAGTTTCTCAATGCTTGGCAACGTGCCTACGCCTCGAAAGGAAACCTCGAGATGGAACTGCGCATGAACCGACGCGACGAAACCGTCAAATGGGTTTTGGTTCAGGCAAGTCCGCTGAGCGCCGGTATCCATCTCGGCGAGAGCCCCGGCGGTTATATCGGCGCGGTGACGGATATTACCGAACGCCGCTTTGCCGAAGAGCAATTGCGGCAGGTCCACAAGATGGACGCCATCGGACAACTTACCGGTGGCATCGCGCACGATTTCAACAATCTTCTTGCGATCGTTCAGGGCAACCTCGAATTGCTGCGCGAGCGTGCACCGGATGACGGACGCCTGACCGGGTTGATCAATGCGGCGCACGGTGCCGCACGGCGCGGCGCCACGCTCAACCAACGGCTTCTCGCATTTGCCCGGCGTCAACCGCTTGCACCGAGCCTTTGCAATATCAACGAAGTCGTCAGTGATATGGCCGGGCTGTTCGCCAGGACACTGGGCGACAACGTGGAACTGAGAACGCAGTTCGCCGAAGGCCTTTGGCGGGCAAATATCGATCCGAACGGTTTGGAGACAGCCGTCCTCAATCTTGCGATCAACGCACGCGATGCCATGCCGGATGGCGGCGCCCTTATCATCACGACGGCTAACCGCACCTACGGACCGAACAACGCCGCGCCGGATCCCGATATGCCGGACGGCGAGTACGTTCTGCTGCGCGTAACGGATTCCGGGACCGGCATGGACGACGAAACGCTCAGAAAAGCTTTCGATCCGTTCTACACGACCAAAGGCATGGGAAAAGGCAGCGGGCTTGGCCTCAGCATGGTCTACGGTTTTGCCAGGCAATCGGGCGGAACCGCGATTGTGGAAAGCGCGCTCGGACAGGGAACCGCAATATCGCTGCTCTTCCCGCGAATCGACGCAGCGTTCCCCAGCCAAACGCCCCGGTCGGTGGTATCCGTCCCCGAAGGCGGCGGCGAGAAAATTCTGATTGTCGAAGACGATCTTGACGTTCGCGATATGGCGGTCGGGATGTTCGAATCCCTTAACTACAAGACACTGATCGCGGCGTCTGCGGAAGAAGCCCTGTCTGTGCTCGACCGCGATGACGGAATCGAATTGCTGTTTACCGATGTCATGCTGGGAACGGGCGACAATGGTCCCGAACTCGCCAAGAAAGCCCGTCAGGGGCGTCCCGGACTGCGTATTCTGTTTGCCTCGGGCTATGCGACGGACGATTTCGGAGACGGCGCCCCGCTACAAATGGGCGCCCTGCTGAACAAGCCCTACGACCGCGCGGACCTTGCCCGCGCCGTCCGGGCGGCGCTTGAAACCGGCCGTGCCTGATACCGCTTCGGTTTCGAAAATGTTCTTTCCGGAACAGGCGACCTTCAGGCCTCAATCGATAAAGGGGCCCGCCGTGTTTATATCGTCAACACCGACGACCCCGTCGTGCGGCGTCCGGCCAGATCCGCATGGGCGGCAGAGACATCCGCAAGCGGATATCGCTGGTTTATCTCGACCTTGAGAGTACCGTCGGCGATCAGCCCGAACAGCGCGTCGGCATTCCGCCCGCGTTCCGCCGGGTCGCTGATGAAATTCCCGAGACCGCCACAGGCGATCGACCCCGAAAGGGGGCGCAGGACACGCAGGTCCACGGGCGCGATCGGTCCCGATGCGACGCCGTAGCTCACCATTCGTCCGCGCTCCGCGATGCAGCCCAGGCCTTTCTCGAAGGTGTCTTTGCCGATGGCGTCATAGACAACATCGACGCCCCTCCCATCCGTTATTTCCCTGACCTTTTCGACGAAATCATCGCGCGTGTACACGATCGGATGATCGCAGCCGTGGGCCGCTGCGTAATCCGCTTTTTCATCGTTCCCCACCGTTCCGATAACGGTTGCGCCGATATGCTTTGCCCATTGGCAAAGCAACAGGCCAACCCCGCCGGCCGCGGCCTGGACAAGAACGGTCTGCCCTGATTCCAGCTTCCACGATTCATGCAGCAGGTAATGCGCCGTCAGTCCCTGCAGCGTCGCTGCCGCCGCAATCTCATCCGGCGTATGGTCGGCCAGACGTATCAGGCGGTCGGCCGCAATCACCATTTTTTCGGAATAGGCGCCGACCGTCATGCAATGGGACACCCGGTCGCCCGGTTTAAATCCTGTCACGCCGTCGCCCACCGCTTCGACCTCGCCGGCGGCTTCCATGCCGATCACCGCCGGCAGGGCGGGAAGCGGATAGGTCCCTGCCCTGTGATTGATATCTATAAAATTCAGCCCGGCGACGGAATGCCTTAACAACACCTCTCCCGGCCCGGGATCGGCGATTTCGACATCCTCCCATTTCATGACCTCCGGCCCGCCGGTTTCATGAATACGGATTGCTTTTGCGGTCAAAGGCATTCTTTCGCTCCTATTTCCCGATCGGGATAATTACTCCAAAATCCGCTGCTAATCGACCGTCAAAGGGTATTGAGAACGGCCCACAGCTTTGGATGTCTCTCAAAACCCGCGCCAGGAGCATCAGGCAGTGTTGCAAAGCCACCCTCCACAACAACGCCGTCCTGCAATCCACCCAGGATAAAATCGGGCCGCGCCGCGATTTCATGGGCGCCGAGTTCCATTCCGGCGACCGCGTGAAATGCCGGCAGATGCCCGGCATGGGGCACCATCTGCGACCTGGGCCATGCGCCAGCTTCGGCAAGCCTGACGATATTGGCGAACTCCACGATTCCATATGACAACGCGGGGTCGACCTGGATGAAATCGCGGTCGCTCCGCAGCCCGCCATAGCGCATCAGGTTATAGGTCTCCGACATCGAAAAAAGGTTTTCGCCGGTCGCGATCGGGCCGTCGTAATATCCGGCCAGTGCCGTCAACAGTTCGAAATCATGCGGATGACCGGGCTCTTCGATCCAGGCAAGCCCGTAGGGAGCGTACGCGTCCGCCATTTCCTGCGTATCGCCCGATGTCGAGCACATACAGTTCACATCGACAGCCAGACGGTTTCCATCGTCGCCCAGAAGCGGCAGAACGGCTTCGATACGCGCGCGATCGTCGGCCAGCCCGCCCTGCCCGCACTTGATCTTGACCCGCTCGTAGCCCTGGTCGAGATAACCTTTTATCTCGTCCTGCAGACCCGTCAGGTCGCCATCGGGGTAATAATGCCCTCCGGTCGCATAGACCGGCACCCGGTCATGGGCCCGGTCGCCGTTGTACCGTTCGGACAAAAGCCGCCAGAGGGGAATTTCCTCGATCTTTGCAGCCGCATCCCACAGCGCCATGTCGAGCACGCCGACGGCACCGGCGCGGTCCCCGTCCCCGCCCGGCTTTTCGTTAGCCATCATAGCCGCCCAGCCCCGGACGGGATCAAGACCGCCATCGGCGCCCGTCATGTCCCCGGCCGCCAACAGGCGCGGGGCGAAACGTTCGGCGATAAGGCCGCTTTGGGCGTAGCGGCCAACGGACGAAAACCCGTACCCGGTAATCGTCCCCTTTTCGCCGGCATCGATATCGATTGCAACCGCCGACGCCGTCATCTGAAGAAAGCTGATCGCGGCGTTGGACATGGGGGCTGCGAGGGAAACCGGCTTCTCGCGAATGTCTGTAATGCGCATGTGGACAGCTTATTCAGATAGCCGCACAATGCCAGACTGAAACGACGCGAAACGGGGAATTGACGATGGCCAAACTGCGACATATCGCCATGCAGGTGCCAAACCTGCAGGAATCCGCTGCCTATTACGAAAAGCTGTTCGAGCTCGATCGCGTTTGCGACGTCGAAAGCGAGTACGGCAATGCGGTGATGTTGTCGGACGGCACGATGAACCTGACGTTGCTGCATTTCCCGGAAGGAACCAAAGGCGGAAAGAACGGGCCGGACTGGGCCGGGCTGCATCACATGGGCTTTGTGGTCGACGACAAGATAGCGGCCGGCGAAAAGGCAGTCGAACTGGGCGGCGAGTTCTTCATGGAACTGCCGGACGATATTCCCGGTGTCGACGCCGAGACCAAATACAAGGACCCGAACGGACTGGTTTTCGACATCTCGGACCATGACTGGACCCAGAGCGACCGGAAGCAGTGACATCCACAGGCACTGCAATGGACCCCGTAACCCGCGACATCCTGACATTCTGGTTCGGTACTACCGACATGCAGGCCGATATCGAAAAACGCGATATCTGGTTCAAATCCACGCCCGAATTCGACGCCGCGCTGATTGAAAACTTCACGGAAATTCATGAACGCGCCGCCGCCGGCGCGCTCGATCACCTGCGCGACACGCCCGAAGGCTGTCTTTCACTGATCATTTCGCTCGACCAGTTCCCGCGGAACATCTATCGCGGGAGCGGCAAGGCCTTTCACACCGACGCATTGGCCTGCGCGCTTTCTCACCATGCCCTGGCGCTGCAATTCGACAGCGCCATCAGCCTTGAACCGCGCAAGTTCTTCTATCTGCCGCTGGTCCACAGCGAGACCCTGAGCGATCAGCAAATTGCGGTCGAGAAATACCGGGCATTCGACGACGAGAAGTCCCTGATATCGGCCATCGGGCATCACGACGCCATTGAGCGGTTCGGAAGATTTCCCCACCGCAACAAGGTCCTGGGGCGGGTCAGCACGCCGGAAGAAGAGGAATACCTTCAAATACCGCCGACATGGGGCATGACGGCGGCCGAAGCCGCCGAACGGGACAGAATGGTCGCGGAACAGGACGCCGCGGCGTCCTAGTCGCGAAAGCCCGCGTCCATAGATTCCACTTTGCGCACCATTGCCTGAAAGTCCCGGTCGCCGACCAGTTCGTCTGCCGGCGGCGGACGGTTCTCGGCCCAGCCCTGCGCCATTTTTACGCATTCTTCCATCGGTGGCTCTTTCAGCGCCGCACCGGACGACATCGCCGCGATCTGAATCTCGCAGGCGCGCTCCAGATAGTGATGCAGCAGGAAGCATTCCGCGATCGAACGGCCGGTGATAAGGGTTCCATGATTTTCGAGAAACAGCACATGTTTGTCCCCAAGATCGGCAATCAGGCGCGGGCCTTCCTCGTCCTTGTGTACCAGCCCTTCGTAACGGTGATAGGCAACCTGCCCGGCAAACCGCATCGACGCCTGGGATATGAATTTGAGCCCGCAATCCATCGCCGACACCGCCGCTCCCGCCGTCGTGTGCAGATGGATTGTCGCCATGACGTCGGGCCGGGCGTCCAGAACCGAACCGTGAATGCGCGGCCCTGCCGGGCTAGACGTATGCTCGGTCTCGTAGACCAGGTCACGGTTTTCGTCGTAGCAGCACAGATTGGATGCCGTCACCTCCGAAAACAGCAAAGCCGTCGGTTTGATCAGGAAATGATTGGGCGCATCCGGTACCCGGGCGGCGAAATGATTGGCCGTCAGGTCTTCCAGCCCCATATAGGCGGCAACACGGTAAAGTGCCGCCAGCTGGACACGCGTGTCCCACTCCACGTCGGATACGCGGTCGCGCATAGAGGGGACCTTGGCGGACGGCATGGCAACGACGTTCATGATATTTTCTCCGTAATTTTTTCCGAAGGTTAGAGCCGCAGTGGCCCAGGGGTCAATGCTTCGGTGCCCCGCGCACCGCGTTTTCCCGTATAAATTCCGGCCGCGGACCCTGTGCGTATTCATTCCCCGGACCGGACAGGACGTTCTGCCGCAGAACCACCGGATCGGGACCGCGGTTCCACACGAAAACGGTCTC
>TARA_R110000868_G_scaffold242548_1_pt1 | contig 59930 bp, 49 predicted proteins | sample TARA_R110000868 | Tara Oceans TARA_R110000868 (sample SAMEA4397489) | marine metagenome | biome: Polar Biome; feature: [SRF] surface water layer (ENVO:00010504); material: water (ENVO:00002006), including particulate matter (ENVO:01000060) such as... | depth 5 m | reverse complement strand
ACTAAAAACTGACAATGAATGAACAAACCATCCGTTGATGGCTCTTGTATTAGGGACCACCACGAGGAATTTTAGGAGAACACATGAAATTGACAAAAATCGTAGCCCTTACGGCCCTCGCAGCAAGTTTTGGCGCTCAAGCAGCATCAACTTCAGCTTCAACATCAACGACTGGCATTGGTAGCATCTACCAACAGCTTAAAGAGTCTCCACTAAGCCTTGACCTTCTTACTGAAACTGCTACAGCAAGAGGAACAGATGGTTTCACGAATACTTCAATTGGTTACCTTGGTTACAAACTAACTGATGTTGATTCTCTTAAACTTGAAAACCGCATGACTTTTAATCAAGTTAAGGGTTCTGAAGATTCATACTGGTCACGTACAGTTCTTTCTTACAACCGAGGCAAGATCCTTACTCAAGCTGAAAACGGTATCAACCTTTCGGCCAAGATCGAACAGCGTTTCTACCCAAGTGAAACGATTAAAGATAAGACTAACCAAACTGGTTTGACTCGTATCTCGGCTAAGACTTCTTATGCTTTCAACGATCTTTTCAGTGTTGGCGCTACTCTTTATGCTGCAAAAACTCAGCGTATTGATAAGAACAATGGCAAAACAACTGACTCATACGTGTATGGATCATTTTCTGAAAACTTCCAAATCAACGACAAGTGGTATGTATCTTTCATTCAAGAGCCATACATTGGTACACGTGTAAACGGAACTAAGTCTGCAAACATCTACAACGTTGTTGAGACTGGCTACCAAGTAACTCCAGAGCTTCTTGCTGCAGTATACACTGCAAACACACTTACTAGCGGTGGCGACAACGACAAGCTTTCGATCTCAAACATGGGCGAAGCTATGAAGGGTCAAGAGTTTGCATTCTACCTTTACCTTAATGCATTTTAATCTGATTAAAAAAATCGGTTAATAAGGGCGGACTCGAAAGAGTCCGCTTTTTTTTGGTATTAATTGCCCAAAAAGATGGGTTTCTCTCAAAGTCCACAGATTCTCGCCGATAGGTGTCATAGATGATGCCGTTCAATCGGAGGAAGATGTGTCTGATTCTGCGAAAAAATTAACAAAGCTTGATGATCTCATTGAAAGTGATCATATCGAAGGCTTAAAGAGTCTCATTGTAGATTCACCAAAAGCTTTTGCGGCGGAAGAGTTATTTGAAGTTCGCTTTGATGAAACACGTTTAGGTCCAATCTGGAACCAAGACCTAAAAGCTTACGTCGCCCAAGATCCAAACTTTCCTATCTCATGCTTTGTCTCTCAATTTGCTGCTGAAGAGTGGATGCCGATTTTACAGCACCCATTCTTTCAACGTCGTCGCCCGCAACTAGTGGCACGCAATGATTTGAATATTGAGAATGAAACTTTTCATGTTTTGCGTGAAGGTAAAAAGCACGGTCCATTTACAGCACTTGAGATACAAGAAAAAGTTAATCACGGTAAAATTCTTATCAGTGACCAAGTCAGTACGGATGGTGGTCATAGCTGGGGCAGACTCTACGAAATCGAAGAGTTTGATCGCCGAGATATTGTTCCTTCTGGCGAGCTTCCTTTCATGCCAGAGTGGCAAGTTTTCAATAATTCGTTTGATGAAGTTGAGCAAAGCCTAGGTGATATGAATCACAACTCTAGAGCGATGGAAACTGATGCGATTGCATCACTGGCCTACCTTGAAAATCTGCAATCGGGTAAGGCCGGCAGAATACAAGAAATTAAAAGTGTAGAAGCGACTGAGCACGGACCCCTTCCAAAAGTTGTGATCGCCACTGTACTGGCCATGGCCATGGGATTGATACTAGCCTCTTGGTTAGCTTCTCGCCCTAGCTCTCCGGTCGTGTCGAATACTCCCGATAATCTTAACTCTCAACCTACTCGTGCGATTGCGCCCAAAGCAAAAAGCCAGCCCATTGCTCCAAGTCGATTGGGCCAAGATGTTAAGCGCGATACCACGCCACTCTCCGAGCGGGTCATTAATCGCGTCAATCGTGCACCAACCAATAACTCGGCCAACAGCTTTAGAAAGTCGAAAGCTTTTAAAAAAACAGTAAAGCCTTACGAGCCTAATAATGATTTTACCTATGATAACGAACGTCCATTAGAACAAGACCCAATCGGATCAAAGCTTTCACGCGATACAATTAATCCTGATGATGATTATCAAAAGGAGCTACGCGAAGAAGGAATTTCGGGCGATATTGATTATGCTAGCGATCGCTTTCCGGCCGATGCCAAAAAAGCCGAAGATGACTTTGCCCAGATCTATAACGATGAAGATGGGGCGAATATCGGTGAATCTGGCGCAGTAGATCAAATAAACGATGATGTTTACGACTCATACTAGTCAATCCTATTGAGCCGACGTGGCAGATTGTGCTAACGTTTGCTCATGAATAAACACACACCTACGCCTGAATTGTTGTCAAATTTTAGAACTCCGGCCTTTCCTGGATCTTACTTTCTAAGTTTTGAAGGAATTGAAGGCGCTGGAAAGTCGACCCAAATTCAATCAGTCATCGAACACCTAGAAAAACGCGGAATGCGCGTTCTGGTGGTTCGCGAACCAGGCGGAACTCCCTTTGGAGAGCGTCTTCGTCAAGCCGTTCTTGGTGCTAACCATGATCTTCATCCACTTGCTGAAGCTCATCTGTTCGCCTCCTCAAGAGCCCAGCTCCTACACGAAGTTGTCATGAAAGAGCTGGCCGTTGCCGGAACAGTGATTATTTGTGATCGCTATATCGATAGCACTCTCGCCTACCAAGGTTTGGCCCGTGATCTTGGCGCTGCAACTGTTTTAGAACTTCACCGCGCTTTTCCTCTGTGCCTGGTTCCACACTTAACTTTTTACCTACGTATTGGTGTGGCCACCTCTCATGCCCGTCAAAAGATCAGAAATGCCCCAAAAGATTATTTCGAACGCCAAGGCGATAATTTCTATGCCAAACTCGTTGAAGGCTACGATATGGCCGCACAACTCTTTCCCAACCGTATTTCTGTTATCGATGGCGAGCGCGGTTTTGAAGCGGTGAATGTAGATATTATCGCTAGACTTGAGCAACTGCTTACAGCGCGAAAAGATCATCATCCCCACCACGACGATTAGTCATGTCTGATCTTCTTCAACAGAGTTTACTTAATCGTTATAGACTTAGAACTTTAGGTCATTTCTATATTTTAAATGCTGATGAAGAATCGACTTTAAATACTTGGGCCAAGAACTTTCTTTTGAAAGTTCTTGCTGACGATGGTGCATCTGAACAAGTTTGCGCCAGACGACTCGAACAAGGCCATCCGGATATACTGTGGCTAAGTCCTAGTGATGGAAACTACAAGATTGAAAACAAAGACTTCGATCCTCTTTTTCAGGCCATGGCCCATCGTCCCCTCGAACTGCCTTGGCGATTTATCATCATAGAAAAACCTCAATGCATCGGTGATGCTTATGCCAACAAGCTTTTAAAAACACTTGAAGAGCCGAGTGATTTTTGTACCATCATTTTCTTGCAAGCTGGATCAAACTCACTGATGCAAACAATTGAAAGTCGTGGCATTAAACTTAGACTGCATGAAAAAAGTGATCGCGTCACACCAACCCCATCTCAAGATCAATCACTCAGCCAGTTTCTGAGTCTGTGGAGTGAGTCTTACCCCGAACTTTATGATGCTCCACTTGAGCTTAGTGACAAAACAGCACAACTGGCATCTGAGTTGGCAACCCTAACCAAGTCAAAGTTTCACCTCGAAGAAAATATCATCAATGGCGTATTGTGCTGGGCCCAATATCAAGTCGATGACTCCGATGTGCTTGAAGAGATAATTGACTCTGCACAACATGGTCATTTATCTAAAATCTATAATAACTCAAATAGTGAACGCCTTTTTTCACTTGTAAATGCAACTTTGAGCCTATCGCAACGTTCCAATTAGATGATGACTCGGTAGACATTTTCAGCCAAAAAACCGACAATACAACTTGTGATCAAACAATGATTAAGGACTTAATGTCATGCAACATATTCCGTCTGAAGACGGTCAACCTGAAATTGATAACGAACAAATTAACGATGAGGGCGACGAAGTAATTGAACAAGATTTATCTGATCAAGATCAAGGCGAAGATGATAGCGACGCCGGTGATGATCAGGGTGAAACTTTTACTTCTGGCCAAAAGTTACAACTCGTTCGCGTAAGATTTCCAGGAAATTCAAGACCTCATACTTTCCTCGTTGGTAAAAGAAATTATAGTTACGGCCAACAGGTCGTTGCCATGAGTGATCGCGGCCTCTCGGTTGGTTATGTAAATTCATTTCCATACGAGATTAGCTATCATGAAAATATGGGTAAGTTTCGTCCCATCAATCGAGCTGCTACGAGCGAAGATTTGATGCAACAACGCGAACATATTCATAAAGAGCGCGAAGCTGACATCATCGCTAAACGACTTATTGAAAAGCATAATTTAGATATGACTCTGACCCATGTTGAGTACACTCAAAATGGTAAAAAAGCGGTGTTTTATTTTAATGCCCCAAACAGAGTCGACTTCAGATCTCTGGTTAAAGAACTGGTAGGTCAGCTTCGAATCCGTGTTGAGCTTAGACAAATCTCGGTACGCGATAGAGCTGCTGCTATTGGTGCCATTGGAGTTTGCGGACTTCAAACTTGTTGTTCTTCATTCCTCAAAAACTACGGAAGTGTTTCAATTAAAATGGCCAAGAATCAAAACCTTGCCCTAGTTCCAACAAAAATCAACGGCGTGTGCGGACAAATTAAATGCTGCATGAAGTTTGAAGATGCTGTTTATGTTGAAAAGAAAAAAATGCTACCAAAAGAAGGCAGTATTATTATCACGGCCGGTGGAGATATTGGACGCGTCTATCGCACCCATATTCTTATTGAACAATTTGAAATGGTCACGGACCAAGGTCGTAAGCGTCGCTACTCAGTTAACCAATACGACTCAAAAGTCACTCCGCCAAAAGATTATCAATTCCCAAGAGAACTTCCCTTCTTTCAAGATGAAACTCAGGTTGTTGTAGGACTTGAACTTGATAGTGAAAAAGCGGCAAAAGACTTTGATCGCGAAGTTAGCTTATTTGCTGATGATGATGAGCCACAAGTTGTGCAGGATAAAGAGCCAGAACCAGCTAAGGCCCAGGCATCTGAGCCTAGCAAAGCGCAAGAAACGGCAATCACTGATGAAGATAAGCCGAAACCAAAAAGACGCAGAGGTGGTCGCGGTAGACGCGGCGGTCGTGGCAGAAATGATGGTGGCGGCGGAAATAACAATCAGGGTCCTGCGAATTAATTAAAACGACTGCGGAGGCTTGGTGAGAATCCTACACACTTCCGATTGGCATTTAGGAAAGAAGCTCTTCAAAGTCTCGCGCTTAGAAGAGCAAGGTCTTTTTCTTAACTGGTTGGAAAACATTCTGGTTAAGCAGGATATCGATGCCCTCATCATGGCCGGTGATGTATTTGATACCCCTCACCCTCCACACGACGCTCTAGAACTTTATTATTCTTTTTTAAGCCGTATAAGTAAGCTTGGTAAAAGTATCTTCATCATTGCTGGCAACCATGACTCCGGTCGCTTTCTCCAGGCACCACAATCATTTCTAAAACTTCAAAATGTTCACGTGGTTGGTCGCTTTCCAAACGGAATCGACTTTAGGCCACAAGACCATGTCTTTACCTTAACCTCTAAGGGTAAGAATTGGCATATCCACCTTTTACCTTTTTTTAGAAGCCACGAAGTTTTGGAATATGTCCAAAATCAAAAACTCGTTTCTGCACAAGAGTTCCCAAGAGTTATGCTCGAAAACCCTGAACAGCTTATCGAAGCAGGTGTTGTCGACGTTCTTCAAAAATTCATTAAGAGTGAGCCTGAATCTAAGAATGATCAACATCAAAGAATATTGGTTGCCCATCATCTGTTTGGCGGATTTAGATTGGCCGGTAGTGAACAAAGTGTCAGTATTTCGGGACTGGACGGTTTACCAACCGGGCTTTGGGGTTTGCCTTATCACGACCTCACACTAGGTCATATTCACCAAAAACAAGAGTTAAGAAAGACTCAGCCGCGGGCCATTTATCCAGGCTCCCCTATTCGTTTTCGGTTTAATGAAGCGCGAGACAAAAAAATCTCAATTCTCGATTGGAGCGAAGAGGAAATTGTTCAAAGTTTCATCGAAATTCCAGAGTTTAGACCAGTCATCAGTGTCAAACTTGAAAGTGAGTTTTTTGCTAAAGAATTGATTGAAGTTTTAAATCAACAGGAATCATCCTATGGGCTACCTGGACTATTAGAGGTGAAGCTTAAAATCACTGGCGCCAGTAGCGGTATTGCCGATCAAGTTAGAGAAGCGCTCAAAAGTACAAAAAATCCGTGGGAATTACTGTCACTTCAACTTGAGGGTGCTTCACAAGAGCTAAAAGGTGAAGACAAGGAGCGCGCTCACGTCATCTCGAATTTTAATAGCGGTGCTGCCAATATGGAAGAGCTATTTAATTTGTATTACAAAAAGAAATATCCAAATGAAAAGGCCACTACACAACTGATTGAAGACTTTAAACTTCTGATTGAGGAGATCGATCAGTCATGAGGTTTGTAAAGCTCACTTTAACTAATATCACTTCGCTTAGAGGCGTTCACGTTTTAGATTTTAACGAGGCTTTAGGCGAAGAAGAGCTATTTGCAATCACCGGCGCAACAGGATCAGGCAAGTCATCTCTTTTGACAGCTATAACCCTCGCCCTTTATGGCAATACCTACAAAACTCTCAATCAATGGGAATATGTTACTCAAGATGAAGAAGAAGCCAGTATTGACTTAGAGTTTAAGTCTAATGGCATTAGCTACCGCGCCTTATGGCGTTGTCGAAAGCATGTCGACAAACATGGAGTCTTAAGACCTAAGTATTCCAGAGAACTTTTGGCCAATGGGGAGATGACAGACCGTCCGATTGAAGACGTGGTCGGTTTGAACTTTGAGCAATTCAAGAAAACAATTATTTTAAACCAGGGTCAGTTTGCAGACTTTTTAACCGCAAGTTTTAGTGATCGAAAAGCGATTTTAGAAAACCTTGCTGGCGCAGAACTTTTATCTAAACTTAGTAAAACGCTAAAAGAGAAAGTTAAAACGATTGGTTCTACTGTATCGGAGCTTGAAGCAAGGCTTGATGGCGGTCTACCTTTTAGTGATGAAGAGCTGCTTCAAATGCGCCAGCGCATTGAAGAGCTAGAAAAAAATCGTCCAAAACAAATTGAAATAAGTGAAAAGTTCACTAAAGACCAGAAAACATTAAAAGAGCTTGTTAAATGGATTGAAGATGTCACACGTTATCGCACCGATGAAGATGCGGCCACGCTTGAGCTTCAAGGGGCCAATGATCGACTTCAAGGCAAAAAGAATGAACAGCGAGAATGGCAAGTTAAATTCGATGATTTTAGAAGTAAGCGAGATTCGAGACGACCTCAGCTCAAGATCGCTTTAGAGCTTGAAAAGGCGCTAGCACAAAAAAGCGTTAGCGAGCAGTCCATCGCAAACAAAGAGCAACTGCGTACAAAGAAAGATCTTATTTGGGAACAAGAGAACAAGGCCAATCAAGCCAGGCTCAATAAACTTTCGGGCGAACAACAAGAATTAACCCCTGATCGCGAGTACGAGAAGCTCTCCGAGATATCCCTTAGAGCGATCGAGGCTCTTATTGGTGAATGGGATGAGGGTTTAAAGAAATTGACGATTATTGATACTAACGCCAGCAATGTTCAAGAGCGCATGCAAGCGATAAAGAAACGAGGGGATATTATCGCCTTGGAAATGAAAGAGTACAAAAAGAAGGAAGTTGAACTAGCTGCTAACTCCAAAGAAGGCTTAGACTTACAACAGCAGCAAAAGATGCTTGAAGCACTTACTGTGAATCTACCTCTTCTTGAAGAATCTAATCGTCATGAGAATGACCTTAAGCGAAGATCAGCAACTAAAACTCTAGAGCTAAATGAACTCACCAGTCAGATTAACTCAAGACAGGCAGAGCTAAAACTTAAAATCACATCATTTGATCACCTTAATCTTAAGAAGTATCAGATTGAATTAGGTCATGCCATAAGCATGATTCAAAAGGAAAACAGCAATCAACCGCATTGTTTGGCCTGTGAGCAAGATATTCCACACGACCATAACGTGAAAGTAAAAAGCGTAGCAGGTGCCGAAGTAAAAACCTCGACGACACTCGATCAGCTTAGGACTTTAGAAAAAGAAATTACTGCAGAACAAATTAGAACCGAATCACTTTTAACAAGATCTAATGATCTTAATCACGAAATTAAAAAATTAAATATAGATTTAGAACAATGCCTTTCAAAAATTAAACCTATCAAAGATGCATTACAAGAAAGCTTTAATACTGTCGATCCAACTGTTCTAAGAGAAATGCGGACAACAAAACAAGCAAGTGTTCAAGAGCTAGAGAGAACTAGTAATGAACGCCAAAGAATTAAGGATCAACTGGAGGCTAAAGAAGCCGAACGAACTCAACTTCTTAATGAATGGGCAGAACAGTCTCGAAAGAAAGAAAATTTAGACGTTGAAAGAAAAACAACAGCTGATCAGTTGACTCGATCTTTTTCCGATCTTTCAAGTCGCTTACCTGCTCTACCCAAACAGTTTGATGAGGCCAAAGCCTTTCTAAAAGAACAAGCTAGACAGTGCCAGCTTAAAGAAAAGCTTCTTGTTGAAGAAAAGTCTCTACAAGAAAAAATCCAACAAGGTTTGAAAGATTTTAAAGAGAGAAGCTTAGAGCGCGATCATGATGCCAAAGAGCAAACTGTTTTATTACAAGAGATTCAGCAAATCCAAGACCAATTGAAACCACTTATTCCAGAGGGCTCAGTCTCTAAAGCAATCGCCGCCCTAGATCGAGAAGAAGATGAGTGGAGTTCACAAAAAGATAAATGGAATGCTTTACTTAAAGAACTTGAACAAAAGAGCGAACATTGTCGCACGCGCTATAGCTTTATCGTCGAGCAACTTAAAAAAGCCCGCATTGAGCTGGAGCGCACCCTGTCTCAACTGAGCACCCAGTCCATCGCTATTAAAGCAGTATCTGAATCTGGCTTTGCCCGAGGCTTTGAAAAAATCAAGCAACTCAAACGTGCTCAAGAAGTTGAAGCCGCCAGTAGTGAAATCAAACTATGGTTTGATAATTATTTTACTCCCGAATTTGATGCTGCCCAATCCGCCCTCAAGGCCATGGATACAGAGCTTATTGAACTTAGAAAATCTCTTGAAATCGATGCCAAAAAGCGAAAAGAAATGGAGAGCTTTAGGCGTGAACTTGAAATTGCTCTTTCGCAAAAGAAGCGATGGGATACACTTGCTCAGGTACTAGGCCAGGATGAGTTTCGAGGCTTTGCTCTAGGATTGGTTGAAGAACGCCTTGTCGAGCAAACCAATAAAGAGCTGGAGCACCTCTGTGAAGGGCGCTATCAGATCACCCTTCTTGAAAATAAAAAACAGAGCCAAGATTTTCTAGTGGTCGATCATTGGCGTGGTGGCGGTGAACGAAAAGTCTCGACCTTATCAGGCGGAGAAACGTTCTTGGTTTCACTGGCAATGGCACTCTCCTTGGCCGAGTTAACTCGCGGCCAAACTGAAGTTGATGCCTTCTTCATTGATGAAGGCTTCGGAACCCTTGATCGCGACTCAATAGATGATGTTTTAGAGGTCTTATCGAGCGTACAAAGTCGCGGTAAACAAATTGGGCTTATCTCCCACGTAAAAGCTCTAACTGACCGAATTCCTGTGAATTTACACCTCGAAAAATCAACTTTGGGTGATTCTAAAATTAGGGTTATCTACAACTAATCGGTGGCTTGTATAAAGTTTACCAAGTTTTCATTTTTCCCCTATCAATCCCTCAGATCGCGGTAAAAACCCCTATAACTTACCAGCGGGATGACCCATGAAAAACTTGGCCTTGATTACTCTTCTTTGCACTTTAAATCCAACTCTCACTTTCGCTAAAACAGGCGACAAAATTATTGGTGGAACCAAGTCACAGGGTCACAACTTCTTTTTACAGCTTTCAATGGATGGAACACTCAATACTGCCTTTTGTGGATCAACTGCGATTGCTCCAGGTGTGGCCGTGACGGCCGCTCACTGCGTGGCTTCGAAAACAAGAAAGTTTAAATTGATCGCAGGCCTAAAACAAGATGGCGTTAATAACTTAAAGGTCATTGATGTTCATGCCGTCATCTCACATCAACAGTACGCAGGAACAATGAACGATATTGCCTTAGTCTTTTTTGACCAGACTCAAGCAGATGGTGCAGTCATACCTGCGCCAATTAACCGCGGACAAGTCGTTCTTAATGATGAAACAACATTAAAGGCCATTGGTCGCGGCAATATGACCTCAATTGGCACTCTTTACGGAAGTGATCTTTTTGAAGTTGATCTCCCTTATATTGATAATGCCAGCTGCCAGGCCGTTGAAGAATATAAAGGTGCTATTACAAATAAGCATGAATGTGCTGGCGAAGCTCTGGGCGGTAAAGACTCATGTCAGGGCGACTCAGGTGGGCCACTTGTCGCCATGATCGGAGCTAAGGCGACTTTGATCGGTGTGACCAACTTTGGTCTAGGTTGCGGACAAAAAGGTTTGCCAGGAGTATATGCCTCACTCAAAGGCCATGCCTCGTGGATCGATAGTAATATTGAACGTTATAATAATAACGAAAACTTTGCTGCGCCAAGTATGGATTATGCTTTCGCAAGTAAATGTTATCTTATGGATGCTCCAGAGGAGATCTTGCAACAACAAAATACAAATGACTCTGGCATCATGAGCATGACAAATTTGTATTTGCCCAGCACACGCTTTATGACTTCAAGTCAGAGCATGACAAGTGCAGCAAAGTCTATATGTGATTTTAAGATTAAAGATAAAAGCTATAAGGTCATGGCCGACAAAAGTCTGAACAAAATATTTATTAAAGATCAAAATTCAAGTGCCCAGTGGGTAGCAAAGTTAAAGAGAAAGACTGACTCGATCTATCAAAGATGCGTGCAAACTGCACCAATGGCAATTTCATTTGATATCGCTGTCGGTGACGGTTCAGGCATGATTAATATTAATAATAATATGGGAAGACTGACTCAATTTGACGGTGCTTCAATGCCAGCTGATGCTGCTAGCGTTGGCGGATGTACAATTGATAAGTACGAAACAATACTTGCGACATCACAATCAACTCAAAGTATTTTAGTCACTCTTAAGAACCATATTGATGACACGACAACCTATTTTTACATGGGCGGACCTTCAGCTGGGCCAGCTAATGCCAACAAGGGCAAGCTTAGTGCCTCTTTGGATGTCGGTGTCTCTACGAGCGCGACACTCACTCTTAATAATGAATCAGAAGAAGACTTATTCTCGTGGGAAATTAAGTGCAACAAGGATTTTTCAGCTTTTAACAAGAACAAGCGCGATAGTAGAACAATTCGCTACCTTGCCGGAACAGATGCCAAGGGAACAGTTCTTGAAGGCGAAAAGCTTGATATCATCATTAACTTTTCCAGCGCAAATCCCAATGCTGATGGAAAGCTGGAATGTACGGTTAATAGAGACTTAAAAGTTTCAGTTAACTAAAACTCAAGCCAAGAGATGATCCTCATAGGCAGCTAAGGCTGCCTTAGCACCCTCTCCCATGGCAATAATAATTTGCTTATAAGGCACAGTCGTTACATCACCGGCCGCATAAATTCCTTTTTGAGAGGTACGTCCTTTAAAATCTGTAATGATCTCTCCAAACTTTGTCGTCTCAACAACCGACTTGATAAAGCCACTGTTTGGTAAAAGACCAATTTGAACAAAGATGCCATCCAAATCGACTTTATGAACTTGCTCTTGTGCCCGATCAATATATTCCAGCGCAACAACCTTTTGACCATCACCAATAATTTTCGACGTGCGAGCGTTGGTTACGATTGAAACATTGGGAAGTGATTTTAGCTTATCAACGAGAACCTGATCCGCTTTTAGATTTTCCATGAACTCAAAAACAATAACTTCACGAACAATACCGGCCAGATCAATCGCAGCTTCGACACCAGAATTACCTCCTCCAACAACAGCGATTTTTTTACCTTTGTAGTATGGCCCATCACAGTGGGGGCAAAAGGCAACACCACGACCGATGTATTCTTTCTCGCCTTCAATTCCAAGCTCACGCCATTTGGCACCTGTTGCCACAATAATCGCCTTAGTCTTTAGAAACTCTCCACTTTCAAGCTCAATCTTATGAGTCTCACCTGAAATGACGTTTTTGACTCGGCGATGCTCGAGCAAAGAAATAGGATACTCTGCGATATGTGTGGCAAGTTGAGCTGCGAGCTTTGGCCCCTCGGTATAAGGAATTGATATTAAGTTTTCGATTCCTTTAGTATCTTGAACTTGTCCGCCAAGTTTTTCGGCAAGAATAGCGGTCTTTAATCCTTTTCGAGCACTATAGATAGCCGCCGATGCGCCAGCGGGTCCAGCCCCAATAACGACAACATCGAACTGGCCAAGGTCTTTTGTCATTGTGGCGTTAGAATCTACACTTGTGCCAAACTCAGCTTCAAGTTTGCTAAGAAGATCCAACAACGAAATCTTACCCGAACTTAAAAGCTCTTTTCCATTCATCACACTTGGCACTCCTTGAATGCCAAGCGACTCAACTTCGTCTTGCACTAGCCCACCGTCGATCATTTCATGACTAAAGTCGCTATGAAGAAAACTCATAAGATTGAGGGCTTGAACAACTTCAGGGCAATTCTCACAAGAAAGTGAAATATAAGTTCTAAGTCTAATAGGGCCTTTCAGCTTTCGTATTCTGGTCTTAATCATTTCATCAGGCAGTTTGCCTTTACCATTAAAATTTAGGATGGCCAAAATCAGCGAGGTAAACTCATGGCCACTAGGAATTCCGCGAAAAGAGACCTTACTGCCCTTAATTGAAAAGGTAGGTATGTCTTTCACCTCATTTACTAATTCAACTTGAATAGATGCAGAAGTACTAGCGACTTGCTTTAGCATCTCTTCAAGCTCAACATGATCATGATGCTGGCTTTTATATAAACTTAAGACAACATTAGTATCGAGCTTTTGAAAAACAGATTCAAGTTGATTAATAATTGATGAATCTAACATACCTACCTCACTTTTTACTTTCCGGTTGCTTAAATTTTACCCACAAGATCAAGACCAGGCTTAAGTGTTTTAGCGCCCTCTTTCCACTTGGCCGGACATACTTCGTTCGGATTTTTGGCAATATATTGAGCAGCTTTTACCTTACGAAGTAATTCATCTGCATTTCGTCCAATACCGTTGTCATTAATCTCAGCAAGTTTAATTTGCCCTTCCGGATTGATTAAAAAAGTACCGCGATAAGCTAAACCCTCTTCTTCGATATAAACACCAAACGATCTCGCCAGATGACCTGTCGGGTCTGCAAGCATTGGATATGTGATCTTCTTAATTGTCTCGGACGTGTCATGCCATGCTTTGTGAGTAAAGTGAGTATCAGTACTCACTGAGTAAATCTCTACACCCATTTCTTTAAACGTATTGTAGTGATCGGCCATATCTCCAAGCTCGGTTGGACAGACAAAAGTAAAGTCAGCTGGATAAAAGAAAAGGACTGACCACTTACCTTTGAGGTCATTATGAGTGACAGTTTTAAAGTCCCCACTGACGAAGGCTTGTGATTTAAATTCAGGAAGCTGACTGTTAATTAATGTGTTCATAGTAATCTCCTAAGTTTGTGAAACACTCTAGAGTTACTTTAAGGCCAGACGCTATGTGGGTGAAATCGATAGCTTCTATGATGCGATAGCCTTAAACGATGAGAACAATAAAGAAATCTTAAGTTGCGTTGCCACAAAATAAAGATAATATAGAGATATGAAGACACTAGCCTTTTTGGCATTAACCATCAATATATTTTCAACAACTTACGCATCAAACGGTCACTTAGAGCGACCTCTCCTCGCCTATGATTATAAGCCTTTGATGTATCTTGTTGGTAAAGAGCCTACAGGCATCTTTGTTGATTTCTTCGAGATTATTGCCAAAGAAATGGATCTTAAATTTGCCACCGACTTTCTGCCGGCCGCTAGAGCCATTTACCAAACAAGTAAGGATGAAAAAAATATTCTACTCAGTACAAGGCTGATTCAAACAGATGAAATGAAGAAAAAATTTATTTTTATCAAGATTCTTGAATTTAAAGCAACTTTAAACGGTTACAAAAAAGATGTAAGTAAGATGAGTTCTCTAAAAGACCTTAAAGGCATGACATTGGTGTACTTTAGAGGGAATAATTTTTCAAAAGTTTTTGCCAATGCCTACGGAATGACTCCCCTACCAGTTAACTCTGTCGATCAAGAAGTAAAGATGGTTGAGAAAGGACGCGCAGCTTTTCACCTATGCGTTGTTGAAAATTGTTTTATTCGTGTAAAGTCATTGGCCAATCAAAAACTTGATAATTTTGACTTCGAAAGCTTTGAAGTCGCGCGCAGTTACCTAGAGATCATGCTCAAGAAAACACCCAAAAATAGAGAATTGGCCAAGAGGATCGAACAAGCTTACCGCTCTAAAAAAGTTCAACAGCAGTTTGACGATTACTTTAAGAAATATAGTAGTGAGTATCCCACAGGTATTACCTGGAAGCATCTCTTAAAAGACTCACTAATCGAAGAGTTTAACTAAAGAAGATAAAGCCAATCCCACCAACTCCTAGAGCGTACATAATCGGTTTAATTTCTTTAGCTCGACCTGCCAGTAAAAATAGAACGACGTGTGAGAAGAATCCCCAGAGTATCCCCTGCGAGATAGAAAAAGTTAGGGGGATAAGTACAACTGTTAGAAATAACGGAATAACTTCCTCTAGCTTATCAAACTCGAGTTTAGCAACGTTACGAAACATCAGAGCTCCAACAATAATTAAGACAGGCGCCGTAGCGTAGGCAGGAATTACTCCAAGCAGTGGTGCTAAAAACAAAAATGGCAAAAAACACAAACTGGTCACAATACTAGTCAGTCCAGTTCGCCCTCCGACTTCTGTTCCGGCCGAGCTTTCAATAAAGGTCGTTGCCGCTGAGGTACCAAAAAGTGAGGATAAAAAGGTCGCGATGGCATCAACAAAGAGAGCCTGCTTCAAGTTTTTCGGTTCACCCTTTTCATCTAAGAGATTGGCCGAAGTAGAAACACCAATAAAGCTTGAGACAGAATCAAAGAGATCGGTGATGATAAGTGTTAGGATACTTGGGATATAGGCCCATTTTAATCCGGCCCATATATCAAGTTTAAAAAACGTCGACTCAAAATCAGGCATCGAAAATAATGTCTGTGGCAAAGACACCCTTTGAAAAGCAATTGAAATCAATGTCACAGTCATGATGCCAATAAGAAAGCTTGCCGGATTTCGCTTGCGCATAAAGTAAACAGTGACAAATAAACCGACGATGGCCAAGCACATGGCCCATGAAACGGGTGCATTGGTTACAAAAGTCGCATTACTGGATGCAATGATACTCGCATTTTTTAGCCCAATGAAAGTCAGAAACAAACCAATCCCACACGACATTCCGATTCTCAAGTGACTTGGAATAGCATGCACAATCTTTTGCCTTAGCGATGTAACGGAAACAATAATAAAGAAAACACCCGACCAAAAGACTAAACCTAAAGCTGCAGGCCAAGGAATATTTTCTCCCAAGATCAATGTAAAGGTGAAGAATGTATTGATTCCCATTCCAGGAGCTAGTGCAAAAGGCAGTTTCGCAAAAACCCCCATAAGCATTGTGCTCAAAAAGCTCACAAGGACTGTGGCCGTTAGCACTCCACTAAAGCTCATGCCGGTTCCCGCAGTGGAGAGAATCGCTGGATTAACAACGATGATATAGCTCATGGTCAAAAAGGTGGTAATTCCGGCGTAAATCTCTGTGCGCTGATTAGTCATTTTAATCCCTGTTAAGTAGCTTAAATGATACTATCATTAGGGAAGATTAATCCAATGCTAAGTCGTGAAAATATGCTCGCCCACAATATTACTAAAATAAATTTTCTTAAGTTCACCAATGCATTCTTAATACTAATGCCTGTGATTGTGCCTTTTTTCTTATCAATTGGTACAGACATGAGAGGAATTTATCTTCTTCAATCTGTCTTTGCCATCACGATGTTCATCTGTGAGATTCCCTCTGGCTATATTAGCGATCTTATCGGCCGAAAAAATACGTTACTACTTTCATCTATACTCAGGGCCATAGGCTTTTCAATGTTTCCTCTAGCAACCAGCCTGGAAGTTCTCATTATTGCTGAAATTATCTTGGGCCTTGCCATTTCACTAAGCTCTGGCACCGATACCGCCTTGATATACGATACTCTTGCTATTACTGACCCAAAGCGTGCACCCATTAAAATTTTGGGAAAGAGCATGTTTTATTCAACTCTTGGAGAAGGATTTGCGGCCCTTATCTCTAGTGCCTTACTTATTTTTTCATTTGCGCTTAGAGATCTGGCCGTGATCTCGGCCATCATTAGTTGGCTCCCCTTCTTTATTATTTTGACTTTGATTGAACCGCCAAGACAAAAAATGGGAAAAATACATAGAGAGAATATTTCCTATATTTTCACTAGCCTCTTTAAGCAGTCGCGACTACTCAACCTTATTTTGCTTAATGCTATCTTTTCTTTTACGGCCACTTTAACAGCTGTTTGGATGTTTCAAAAATACTGGGAGAAAATTGAAATCCCACTGATGTACTTTGGTTTTATGTGGGCATTAACAAACTTCACGGCCTCAATTTCTAGTAAATACGCACACAAGGTCGAAAAGCAGCTCGGCAGCGTCGCCATTATTGCCATCATTGGAATACTGCCTTCAATCGGGTTTCTAGGGATATCCTTTATTGAGTCTATTTGGGGCGTTGTCCTTTGCTTATCTTTTCAAGCGTGTCGTGGTTTGGGCCAAGTCGTTTATAACGATGCCCTTAATAAGCGTGTAACCAGTGACTTTAGGGCCACGGCCAACTCCATTCTCCAAATGGGTGTACGTATTCTATTCATAGGTATTGGACCTCTCTTTGGCAGTTTGATTGACCGAAAAGATGTCTTTTTTGCCAATAGGGCCTTCGGACTGGCTTACCTTGCGATTTTTGTCATCTTAGTCGTACCGCTAATCCGGCAACGACAGCAATTCATCAAGATTGAAGGCAAAAATAAATCATCTAATAATTAGATAGAAATGCTAGATCGTTTTAATTTTACATAGTGCTCCATACGCCATAAAAAAGCTTTAGGAGAAATTATGAAACTACTGCTTACCATCACCCTATCACTTTTTAGCCTAGTCACACTTGCAGACAGCTATAGACTTAAAGACAGCCTGTGTGGAGAAATTGATCCATTTGTCATTGGTGATGCGTGCGTTTTAAGCCTAGAAGCTCGCGGACAACATTATATCTTAATTGCTGATGAAGACTTCATGGTGTCCTTGGCCGAAAAAGAGCTTGTAAGCGGTGATATCTACGAGCTTAAAGCAAGTGCTATTGCAGCGGTGTCACAGCGAGAAGATCGCCTCATGAGACAAGCGCTAGAAAGAACAATGCAGTTTACGAAGAAAACAAAATTCTTCTACCTTGATGACAATTCAGGTTTAACGCTTAGTCTGCAGCCTAAGCAGATCATCACTTTTTCTTGTGCTCCAGAGCATGCTGGCGGTGACAGCTACTTTAATACCTTAATTAACTTTAAAGGTAGTTTAATTAAGCAGAGTGGCTTCTCAAAGTTACAAAATATCAATTTTGATTATACTGTTCTTGATGGCGACGATATCTGGACCAGAGGGTCTTTCCAGACTAAAGAGCTTAATAATTTTGTAAACTACCGTCCTAGAGTTTATACAAATCATGATAAGTTTTCATTTACGGCCAATGACCGCCACAGTTTTGGCTACTTTGATTTGATTATGCCAAAAAGTATTACTCAAGATACTGTTGATTTTACAATCTATGTCATTATGACAGCGATTGATGATCATTACGGTGATACCGTTGCCGTTGAATGCAGTGTTTTATAGGCGATCGGTAACATAGCCAGTCTCTAGCTCTTCACCGCGCATATAGCTCATGCGATCGCTGTAGAGGTATCGATTAGAGTCAATTGTACTGGCTGCCGTTTGATCAATCGCTTTAACATAGCCAAGCCATTTTTCACGAAACAGTTCTTCGATGTCATCTCTTGTCATTCCATCTACCTCGCCTCTAACAAATTTAGGGGAATGGAAGCCAAACTTAGCACGTTTAGAAGCAAACCGTTTTTCACCTGCCGTATATAATATTGTACAGGCTGACTCACAACTATTATGAGAAGTTACTTTGGTGTGAATTATAATATTGGGTTCGCGGTTAAGTGCTCTAATATGTCTAACAGCTCTGATCGCATGATTGATATCACCACCGTTTGAATCCATATTAATGACAATTTCTTTTTGCTCGGCCTGATTATCTTCAAGCGCTCGGTTAATTTTTTTAATCAGCCTATCAATTGTAGATTCAGTGATCTCGCCATAGAAAGAGATTTTAGAAGGTTCAACGGCATCAACGGCCTCAAGAACGTCTTGAATATTGGTATGCGAGTAGCCATTGATCTCAACTGAATTTGACAGCACGTGGCAGTCAACTTGGGCAAAGGCTCCAAAAGGCGCAACAAAAGCTAATAGAACTAATAATTTCATTTCCAATCCAGACATAGGTTTGCTTATAAATAAGCAAACAACGTGCCTAGAATTTTAATTAAAAATCAGCCACTTACAAAGTGTCACTGTCTAAACTTCAGACACTGACAGGGCTTCATTTAAACAAAGACTATGAATAAGCTTTTGATAAGTTTCTACACTTAAGCCAAGTTTTGTCATTCTTGTAGAGAGGTTTCCTTGCTGTCCGATCACTTCAAGTCCTTTGGCATATTGCTGAGGCAATCTCGTTATATAAGATTTAAGAAGTGCAGAGGTGAACTCCTTAGCACTCGTCGCACTCTTAAGTCCAAAGAGGTCAAAATAGGTGGAGTCATTAAACTCTGGCTTATACTTTTTGGCCTCATCATAAATGAAACGAAGTTGTTTATCTGTCAGCGCGTTTGCCAAAGCAAAGCGCGCATCATTACTCACAATGTCTTTAATCATGGCAACAAAAAATTGCACCAAACAATTGTCCATATAGGGTGACTCTTGAATATCCATTAATCTAATCTCAATCGCACCAACATCAAACTTTGGAATCGCCGCCCTAGAGTTTAACCATGGGTTTTGTAGTGTTTTGGCATTTTTATAGCCAGAGATATCGGCGTAGATGCCTTTCAATATTTGGCGATACTCAGAAGTTGAAGCCACATTCTCGGGAATGATATTGCCAATAATTGATGGGATCTTCGCTTGGTTTTTCTCATAAAAGGCCAAACGGTTATCAGCATAAATTCCAGGTTTACCCTCAAAAAATGGTGAACTCGCTGAATAAATGGGGATTAATGGTAGGACTGCTCTTATTGCTGTGTGCAGTTTTTTAAACTCAGCCTCGTCTTTATACGGCAAATTAATATGTACAGACTGCAGGTTTGACCAACCATGCCCACGACAATCAAAGATCTCGTTATACAGGTTATAAATCTCACGCTGGTCATGTGGCCAAAGTACTGTTTCTTCGAGTGGATTAAACCAGGGATGCATAGAGGTAGGCATCAAGATGCAATCATGTTCTTCTAGGAGTTTATTGATCTTTAAGATAGAAGCATGGAATAGGTTTTCAAGATCAATTAAAGTAGAGACAGGCTCAGTACATTTAGCTTCAAGTACATGGTTAACGAGTTCGTTTGACCAAGAAATAGGACCAAGCTCAACTTCGTTGGTATAAACTCCGTTATTCAGTGTATAGAGAATCTTATCGGCAATCGCTTTGGCCTTTAATGATTTTTTATCTACTATCATATACTCAGCCTCAATACCGTAGACTGAAAAAAGAGAAAACTTCTTAGGCATTAATTCCTCGGCGTTGATGACATTGTGTCATAAAGTACTGTGCTATTTTAAGGTAGAGAGCTTTACCTAAAAGCTGATCTTCAACCCCATGTTCGATACTTGGGTTGTCGTTAATTTCAATTAAGTATATCTTGTCACCTTTTTGTTTGAGATCAATTCCATACAGGCCATTGCCAATTTCTTTGGCAAGTTTAAGTGATGTTTTTAGTATTTTCGCATCAACATTCTTTGGATCGATACACTCAGAGATGCCCTCAGCCGCACCATCGGCATTATTGATGATTTGCCAGTGATCTTTTGCCATATAGTACTTACAAGCATAGATAACCTCGCCACCTAGTACGCCGATTCGCCAATCAAAGTCAGTAGGTAGGAATTCTTGAATTAAAATAAGCTCGGTTGATTGAAACAGCGTCGTGGCAAGATCAGTTAATTCATCTTCAGTCTTTGCCTTGTGCACACCTTGAGAGAAAGCTGAATCCGGCTTCTTTAGTACACAGGGAAGCGCAATTTTTTTATAATGCTTTTGAAATAGTTTTTTGTCATAAATAAACGTCTTTGGCCGCTCAAGTCCTAGTCTCTCCATTAGCTGCTCTAAAAAAACTTTATTAGTACACTTCACAATCGACATCGGATCATCAATAACAACCAGCCCTTCTTTTTCAGCATTTCTGGCCATGCGATAAGTGTGATGAGTGACGTTGGTAGTTTCGCGGATAAAGAGTGCATCATACTCGGAAATATTAGGACGTTCCTTATGCTGAATCATCTTGGTGTAAAAACCGACTTCCTTAAAAGCATCGACAAACATCTCAAGCGCTTTTTTATCACTTGGAGGCGAGAGTTCATCCTCGTTATAAAGAATGGCCAAGTCATAAATTGTTTTTTTATTCGATGACTTTATATTCTTATTTTGATTGAGGTAGTCTATGGCCGCATTTGATGCAAATTCAATATGCGTAGGTTGAAGTTCAGCGAAGGTCAAAATCTTTACTCGCCTCACTGTCCAGTCCTTATCTTTTTCCAGGTAGACGCGAAACATAGGTGCTTGAATAATGCGGTAAAGTTCCCAAGCGAGCTTCTTATAGCTGCCTGAAATATTCTCACCAAAATAGACGGAAAGCTCAAACTTATCAGAATGCAGTTTTGAGAGTTTAGACTGGATAAGTTCAAACAAGTCTTCTGAAATGAGCTGTTGAATTCTCTTATCTTTAAGGTCTTGAATTGTTCTTGGTGACGGGTAGACTTTATCATTTCTGGCACTCGCTAGTAGCGAGACATAATAGCCGAGATCTTGATAAGCATACGAAGAAGAAAGATTATAAACCGCTCGTCTTTTTTCATCCTTAACATTTTCAAGAATATATTTTATAGGTGAAATGGTTTCAATTGCTGAGTCTTTAAACAAATGCTCAAACTTATCATCGACGACGATTAAACTTCGGCCCACGTTATTTCCTCTCTATAATAAGTAGATTGCCATCATAGGATGTGATTCCGAGTAAAATGGCATTGATAAAACGGTTGATATCAATTTTATAAAAATGATCATTACTAATTGGGTTTTTAAGATACGGATCTGCGACTGAAATAATATCGTCCTGCAACCCATTAACAATCACAAAATGACCTGCCGGATCTCCTCCAATGTCATCGTTTTTGTTACTGACACTGTTTTCGCGCATACTCTGGTAAAGCCAGGTTGAACTTAAGCCCGTTAATATTGGGGTATCCTTGGCCAAAATATCAGCGACAAGCTCAGGCGATAAGTCATCAAAACGAATCTCTCCTCCAGCTTTTAAAAATTTAATATATTCTTTGATGGCCGCTTTTAATTTAACCCCTTTTCTTTTGTCATAACGAAGCTTGAGCTTAGCAATGAGGTCCTTCTTTTCTAGTCCAAACCATGACGGGTCAAAGACATTAATATTATAACTATAGACCGTTGCTTTATAGCCACGTGAAAGCGCATGACGACCAAGAACGACGGCAAAAGTTCCACCACCATCAGCGTGCTGATCAATATCCTTTATAACTTTCTTAAGTGTAATTGGGTCTTGGTAAAAATCATAAATGGCATGCAGGCTTGTAGGTCCACAAGTTGTATCATCGGGCTGAGCCGCAATTTTAATTGGTAAAATCTTATCCATTCCCAAGCTCCCCAAAAAGAGATCCCATGAACACCAGTATGCGCCAATCCCAAGCGGTGTACACAATTATTTAATGAATTTAGCTAGATTTTTTGACCTGTCCCGGCCCGCTTTGATTTTGATAATTCCGAAGCATGGCCCCGGTGGCCGGTTGCATACCCTGCTTTTCGTAATAACCAACTAACTCTTGATCACACAGCAGATCTACCATGTAGAGATGAGATAGTTGACCCTGCATTCGCTTAACCAACTCTGCGCCAATTCCCTGGGATTGATATTGAGGTAATACTTCTAAAAATGGGATATAGGCACTCAAAACCCCATCAGAGATCGCAGTGATAAAGCCAACCAGCTTTTCCCCATCCAAGGCCAATACGACTTTGTAACTGGACTCCAGCAGTTGCCTAAAGACATCGTCATCTGGTGGCTTTGGCCAACCCACAAAGAAACCAGCAACGTCCAGACTAGCAACTTTTCTAAAATCACTAATATATTTCATAGGATTACCTACAGGTTGAGTCGCAAGCGCGAGGCGAAAGCAAGGAAAGCTTCGCTTTGGCGACGAGACGTATACCCTTATATGTCGCAGGCGACAAAACGAAGGTTGACGAAGCTAGCGGCCGCGATCGCGGCTCACCTAGAAGTCGCAATTTTTAGGAGTACGTGGGAACGGAATCACATCACGGATGTTCGACATCCCCGTGATATACATAATCGCCCGTTCAAACCCTAATCCAAAGCCAGCGTGTGGAACCGAGCCATAACGACGCAGGTCCATGTACCACCAGTAGCCAGTCTTATCCATGCCATCATGGTCCATACGAGCTTCGAGTTTTTCAAGGTTATCTTCCCGTTGTGAACCGCCGATAATCTCACCGATACCTGGCACAAGAACGTCCATAGCACGAACCGTTTTGCCATCATCGTTTTGCTTCATATAGAAGGCCTTAAACTCTTTTGGATAATCGGTGACGATGACTGGAAGTTTGAAATGCTCTTCTGTTAAGAAGCGTTCATGCTCAGTTTGTAACTCGGCTCCCCATGTACAAGGGAATTCAAACGTCTTACCTGACTTAGATAAGATCTCAACTGCTTCGGTATAGGTAATGCGAATGAAGTTACTCTCCTTAACATGCGTGAGCATCTCAAGTAGTCCTTCAGGAGCGCCTTCACGAGTGGCCAAGAATTCTAATTCATGTGGGCAATGCTCCTGGGCATAAGCAATCAAGTATTTGATGTAGTCAGTGGCGAGATCGGCCACTTCTTCAAGATCTGCAAAAGCCACCTCTGGCTCAATCATCCAAAATTCAGATAAGTGACGTGTGGTGTTTGAGTTTTCAGCTCTAAAGGTTGGGCCAAAAGTATAAATTGAACCCAAGGCCATGGCGTAACACTCACCTTCAAGCTGTCCAGTTACACATAGTGAAACTTCTTTTCCAAAATAATCCTCAGTGTGATCGGCCTTACCGCCTTTGACTGGAACTTTGGCGAGATCCATGGTGGAGACTTTAAACATCTCGCCCGCACCTTCACCGTCAACGGCAGAGATGATTGGCGAGTTCAAATAATAAAAGCCTTTGTCGCTAAAGAATTTATGCGTGGCCATGGCAAGGGCGTGGCGAACGCGAAAAACAGCTCCGAAGGTCTGTGTGCGTGCACGTAAGTGAGCTTGTTCGCGCAAAAACTCTAAAGATGTGGCTTTCTTTTGTAGTGGGTATGTATCATCCGTGGCCGAGATGATCTCGACAGACTTAGCCTGCATCTCAACAGGTTGTTTGCCGCGAGACTCAACCAAAGTTCCAGTCATACTAATGGCAGAGCCAAGTAGCAGGCTGGAGATTTGCTCGTAGTTTGGCGTATCCATATCGACGATGGCCTGGAGATTCCACTGGCAGGTTCCATCATTAATAACGATAAAAGAGAATTTTTTACTTTTACGAACTGATCTAATCCAGCCCTTGACCGTAAAGTTCTCACCAAGAGTTTTGTTTTCAAAAATGCTACGAATGGGGGTGCGTGAAGACATGCACTACTCTCCTAACCAAAGATACGTTTTTTAACTTCTTGAGCCTGTTCTTTCTTAAGGCGCGGACCAAATTGCTGTACCAGAGTTCCAGAGGCCGCGCAGGCTAGCTTGCCTGCTTCGCCAAAACTCTTGCCCTGGGAAAGAGCGTACAAGAATGATCCGGCAAATAAATCTCCCGCACCATTGGTATCAATGGCGTTGGCCGGAGCCGCGACGACTTGAATTTCCTTTGAGCCGTCCCAAAGGATTGCGCCAGCAGGACCTGTTGTTATGGCAAAGGTTTTTGAAACTTTCTTAAGCACTTCAAAGGCGGTTGCAAGATCATCGCTACCAGTAAACGATCTGGCTTCTTCTTCATTACAAAAAACCATATCAACGCCATCACCTATCATTTCCTCAAAACCAGTCTTGAAAAAGCCTACGATCCCTGGATCAGAGAAAGTTAGTGCTACTTTTACTCCAGCAGCGCGAGCGATATCTCGGGCTTTGATCGCTGCCGCCTTGCCGGTAGGAGAAGTGACTAAGTAACCTTCCATATAAAGATATTTAGAATTTTTAATAGCTGTTTCACGAAGCTCGGCTTCTGAGAATGTTTCAGTGATTCCAAGGTAAGTATTCATCGTGCGATCGGCATCGGGCGTGATCATCACCATACATTTACCGGTTATACCCACTTGTCTACCATCAGCCAGATTACTTTCTAGGCCAGAGGCCAAGAGATCTTTAGTATAAAAGTCGCCTGTTTCGTCATCGGCCACTTTGCACGAATAAAAACCTTTGCCACCCATTTGCGCTACAGCAATGAGAGTATTTGCAGCAGAGCCACCACATGAGCGTTTATGTTGAATGCCGTGCAAGTTATTGACCAATTCTTTTTGGCGATCTTCATCGACCAAAGTCATCAAGCCTTTTTGAACATTCATTTCTTGCAAAAAGTCTGGAGTAACTTCGAACTCCATATCGACCAATGCATTACCAACTCCATATACGTCATACTGCGCCAAAATTTTATCCTTGTTAGGGGCGCCTCATGATAGTCCTAATCTGCTAAGAAAGTCGACAAAGACACCGAAAAACGGTGGAAAAGACGGTGCAAACAGGTATCATAAACGAAGAACTTTGACCCATAGGAGCACACAATGGCATTGCCATCATTTTTGAAAGACAAAGACGGCCCAAACAAGAAAGGTAAAAAAGCTAAAGAGAAAGGCGATTTTCGTGAAAAATGCCTCAATCTCCTTGAGCAAATTAAGTCTCTCAACGAAGAGAAGTATGCCGAACTTTCAAAAGAATTTAATCGTGGTTACAACTCCGTCAATGTGCAAAGAAACAAGCTCCTAGGCTTTTATGCTCATCTTAAAGATGAACTTCAAAGACTTCGCTTTGACCTTGGTGGTGAGGCTCAAAAAGTTCTAAAGACTGTTGAAGTTAAAGCGAAGAAAGTCGCTAAAAAATCTACGGGTACAACTAAGAAAGTAGCTTCGGCCGTTGCAAAAAGCGCTAGTGATGCCGGCAAAACCATAAAGAAAGCGACCAAGAAAGAGGCTCCAAAGAAAGCTGCTAAGAAGACTGAAAAGAAAGTCGAAAAGAAGGTCGCCAAGAAAACTGAGAAAAAGGTAGCCAAAAAAGCCACTAAAAAAGTGGAAAAGAAAGTGACTAAGAAGGCCCCTGCCAAGAAAGCTGCCGCTAAAAAAGTTACAAAAAAGCCAGCTGCCAAGAAGAAAGCTACTAAGAAATAAAGGGTTAACGCCTCGCGCGCACCCTTCCTTTGCCACTGCGCACTCTCCTTGTTAGCATTTTGTTAGGAAATGCCATTTTAGGGAGTGCCCAATGTTTTTACGCATTATTATTGCCTTGTGCGCTATTAGTATCGCTCACGCTAGTCCTAGCCTTGAGTGGTCAAAGGAAAACAGAGTTATGCAGGTAAAAGACCTGTTGCAACAGAAGTCCTATGATCAAGCTAGCAATAACTTTAGCGATCGCGAAATCATGGATGCTGCTTGGGACCTTATTACCGAAGACAACATTGCCATTGATCTCGTTTCTTTGTCGCATAAAAGCAAATTCAATTTAGAGGAGATGATTCGAGTCCATGCTATAGAGGCCTGGTATAATCGCCCCCTACCACGTTTTAATGAAATTACGGCTACTCTATTATTGGAGATCCGTGCGGGAACCCTATCTCGTCGCGCCCAATATCTGATGCTCAATCATAAAGATGATCTCTTCAAATATTACGGCGAAGAGATTTATACGGCACTTGAAGAAAAAGGTCGCTTCGACCTGCTCGATTATAACCATGCAAAAGAAAATCAAAATATTTCAAAAGAGCAAGCCCGCGCAATATTTTGGAATGCCCCTGATGCTACCGATGTCTTAGATGGAAGGTACGCTGATGGCATTCGACTTTATATGTTTTGTCGTAGTGACCGCAACTATCCATGCATGATGGTGATGAAGGATAAATGGGGCATGCCAGTTGAGGAAAATGGCAAGATCTGGACTCAACCGGCCATGGCAGCATCTTCTCGCGGAATTCCATATAATATTACCAACGGCAACACTCCTGCTGGAGTTCATCTTATCAATGCCGTTATGCCAGAAGCAAATCGTCAAGATGCGTTTGGAAAGTTTAGAAGAATCATCTTGAATTTTGTCCCAGCATCTGAAAATGAAGAGCTAACTAAAGCCCTGCTTCATGAATCGGCTCACAACCTACCGTTTTGGCGCCAGGCCAATGTGGCAAGAGATGTAGGGCGCGACCTACTTCGTATTCATGGCACTGGTCGTATTAACGGCGACCCAACTTCGGCCCATTATCCTTTTAGAAAGACTTCTGGTTGTGTATCAAAACGCGAAGGAACTTACCCTGAATCGACTTATATTGATCAACGCAAAATGCTTGATACTATGATGACTGCACTTGATCTTGAGCCTGAATATAATAATGAAAGCAATATCAAAGGCATTTTTACGATTGTTGATCTCAATGACGAAAAGTCTGCAGTGAGTTCACAGGAAGTTATTCAGCTTCTTTTAGACTAAGCATATCCAAAGTAAATCCAGCACCCCAACTAAATGGAGCCTCTGAAGTGTAGAACATACGCTTTACTGGCTTCATCTTCTTTTTAGGGTCCATCACTTCATTAATCTCGCCGTCGCGCTTGGCCCAAGAAAGTAGAACTTGGCGGATTCGCCTGGCACTATCAACATCGCCCATTTGAGCCGCGATCTTGGCCGAAAATGCCGTCAGCCACGGCCAAACCAGACCGTCGTGGTAGCGTCTAAGACCAACTGCCTTAGTGGTAAAACTAATTTGATTTCTTGGATAACTTGGAAAAGTTGCTCGACCTGGAATAGTCCCCCAGATCGGATGTTTAGTTAATGACTGGTAAAGCTCATTTTTTCTCTCGATACTTAGAAAATGATCATCTTCAAGAGCATACAATAGGCCTTCAAGTGATACCCAATCACCGTGATCTAGTGATTTGTATAACCCTAGCTCGCGGTCAAAAAATTTATTTTCAATATTCTTTCTAAAGAGCTCCAGCGTCTTCTTTGAAATCGAAAAATCTGAATCTGCTTGATACATGGATAAAGCTTTCCACACTAAAAAATTAGTGAAAAAAGTAGCACCAGTTCTCTTAACACTATCTTGCCAATCACCATATTTTTCTTGAACAACTAGTCCTGATTCAAAGAATGGCTTATAGAAACTCATTACTTTTATAAGTTTAGATTTATGCTGCTCAAACCACGCTTGGTCTCCACTGGATTTTACATATTCAGCAGCTGTGATCAAAACTAATGCATTTGAGTCTATCGCCACCGTACGGTGTTCACCTAGCCATTCGGCCTTAAGATCATCTTTAACCTCTGGTGAGTCTGGCCTAAAGGGAACAAAAGAATATCGGGCGACACGTTTCCAGGATGCTTTTGAATCGAGGACTCGCGGTACGAGTCCATCCTCTCTTAAGTTCTCTAGTAAGCGTGTCAGATGAGAGGCAATGACATCTTCTCTACCTATGGCGCGAAGTCCACGAGAGGCAAAACAAAAGTCTCTGGTCCAAAGTGAGGCGAACTGATGAGAGCCCGCGCGCAGAACTCCGCCACGGGATAGTTCTACAATATTGGCCTCAAGCGATTGCTTTGCGATAGTGAACAGATCGCGAGCAGCGAATGTCTGACCGGTAAAAGCCATAATACCTATGAGTAGAATTTTTTTGAACATGGGCTAAATTATCAGCTTCTAGCGCCCATAACCCAAAGTGTGAAAAAACAACTGCCTCTATTTAGCTAAATATACGTCAAAACGTATGGTCTTGCCTTCAAATGAGTGATTTGGCGTAGGAGAGGCCTTTAATTTACTAGGTCTTTTGATCACAACCCTAGAAGCTCCACTCGTGAGTAAGGCTTCCAAAGTTTCGGCCTGATCAGTATCAGGACCCACTAGGTCCTTAAACATTTGCATTTCTTTTCGAGCTAGAGATTTTTTTTTGTCGGTATGAGCGAACATGGGATCGTACATAATAACTTGGTCGTCTTTAGCGCTAAGATTTGTAGCACTTCCAAAGCGCAGCTCAAGCCCCGGGATTTCATGGCGGCGAAGTGCATCCCAAAGCAGTAAGTAAACCGTTGGATTGCGCTCATAGGCATGGACTTTTTGTCCCCAACTCCAGACCTGGAGAGCGTCTTTGCAACTGCCGCACGAGGCGTCGATAACACTTGATGGCTTAGTCTTTAGCAGCCCTAGCGCCCGTGCCAAAGGCTCAGAGGGCAGTCCCCCTGGGCTCGACTTAAGGGATTTAAGAGTGAGAGCAAGGTCCAAATGCTGCCAACGCTCTCCGTCAAAAACTCGTAACTTATTCTCGCTGAACTTAAATAAGCCCGGTGTATCCGGTGCCTCGGCCACAGTATGAGGAAAAGGGAACTGAGGCAGTTCATCTAGAGAGGATGAGTGATGTAAAACGAATTCATTCATGCGCAAATAAAATCCAAGTTAATAGGCAGCTTGTCCATGTATTTTCGGTGGAGCCAACGCTATCTCCATGATAAAAATAAGCTGCAAACACACACAAGGACTGAGCCCATGGCCAACACTGTCAGCCTACCCTACGATCCATCAACTATAAAGCGCGAGCTTGCGCCCTTTTATATAAGTGCTTCAGAACAAGAACTAGAGCAAATGTACCAAGAAATTGGGGCCAGCTCAGATCAAGATCTGTATGCCCATATTCCTTCACAGCTTCTTTTTTCTACCCCACCGGCGCTCACCGCCAATTTGGGTTATCAAGATTTAGCAAACCACCTGGCCGATATAGCCTCAATGAATAGGCCAAAGCCTGGTTTTATCGGCGACGGCTTAATTAATGCTCGCGTTCACGAAATTGCACCGTTTGTGGCTTCACTCAGAGGTCTTACAACTGCTTATACACCGTATCAGCCAGAGCGCTCACAAGGTACTCTGTGGACTCTATGGGTTTACTCCAGCATGATTTCAAAGCTCACTGGCTTTGAAGCGATCAATGCCAGCTTCTACGATCGCTCGACTTGTATGTATGAAGCCTGTAATACGGCGATAAGACTTAAGCGCGGAAGTAATACCATTTTAATTGTCGATGGTATTTATCCTGGTGATAAGTCAGTTCTGCAAACTCAGGCCGAAGAGACAAACCTTAATCTTGAGTTCGTTCCACTTAAAAATGGTGAAGCAGACCTAGAAGCCCTTAAAGAAAAAATTGAGCTCTACGGTGACAAGCTTGCCGCTCTCGTTTTCCCGCAAACCAATCACTTTGGTAATCTTGAGAATGTTGACTTGCTTACAGACCTAGCGGGTGAGCATAAGTTATCCGCTATTGCTGTTATCGATCCCATGCTCTTGGCTACTGGCGGACTTAAGGCGCCTTCCACATTTGGTTCAAACCAGCAGGGCTGCGATATGATCGTTGGCGAAGGTCAACATCTTGCCATCGCACCTAATTTTGGCGGACCAGGACTTGGGCTTTTTGGCATTCGTTTTAACGATCAAAAGAAGAATGATATCCGCTCAACTGCTGGACGCTTTGTTGGAAAGACTGTTGATGAAGAGGGCAACGAATGTCTGGCGATGGTTCTGTCTACGCGCGAACAACATATTCGTAGAGAAAAAGCGACTTCGAATATTTGCTCAAACCAAAGCTTTGTCGCGACCATGGCCGGTGCTTCCCTACTTGCTCGTGGCGAAAACGGTACAGCACAACAGGTGAAGTTTACTCGCGATTCTTTCACCCAACTTACAAGTGAACTTCTCTCTCGCGAAGGTATCAGCTTGGCCTTTCCAGCTTCATCAAACTTTAATCAGATCACATTAGACTTTGGTCAGCCTGCTAAAGAGGTCATCACTGCTGCCAGTAAGGCCGGCCTTCACCTCGGTGTCGCTGTCTCAGAGCGCGGTGGAAAAGAAAGTTGGATACAACTTACAACATCGGATGTGCACACCAAAGAAGACATGACCAAGCTCAACGAATTTTTGGATGCATCTTTTCCAAAAACTAAAACTGCAGGCCAGACCAAGATAAACAACGCTCTACTTAGACAAGGTAGCGCTGGTCTGCCGCAATATGAGCTGCAAGAGATTAAAGATTTTTATGTCTCACTTGCGGCCCAAAACGTTTCTCCCGATGATGCCATTTACCCACTTGGCTCTTGTACCATGAAGTACAATCCGCATATTAACGATTGGGCGGCCGGACTCCCAGGCTTTACTGATATTCATCCCCAAGCACCACTTGAAGATGCACAAGGCTGCTTAAAAATTCTGCATGAAATTCAAGAGGCTTTTAAAGCGATTACTGGATTGCCTGCCGTAACAACCCAGCCTGTGGCCGGAGCTCAAGGTGAGTTAGTCGGAATTAAAATGTTCCAAGCCTATCATCGCTCCAAAGGTGAAGAATCAAGAAGAGATATTATCTTGATCCCTTCTTCTGCCCACGGAACAAATCCTGCCACGGCCACAATGGCAGGCTTTGAGACGAAAAAAGTTGGAGACATTGAATACGGAATAATTCCAGTTAGTGCCAATGATAAAGGTCAGATTGATTTTGATCATCTTACATCTTTAGTTCAGAAATATTCTCAGAGAATCGCTGGCATCATGGTGACCAACCCTAATACCGCCGGGCTATTTGAAACAAGATTCAAAGAAATGGCCGACCTTATCCACGGTGTTGATGGTCTGGTTTATATGGACGGCGCTAATATGAATGCTATCGCTGGCTACGTAAATCTCGACGCCATGGGTGTTGATGCCGTTCACAATAATTTGCATAAGACGTGGACTATTCCCCACGGGGGCGGGGGGCCTGGAGATGCTATCGTTGCCGTCAGCTCACGTATTGCTGATTTCATGCCTGGCATTCAAGTTATTAAAAAACCAAATGGTTCCTATTCAGTCAAAGAATCAGATAAAGGAATTGGTAATTTTCATCGTCACTTTGGCAACTTTGCCCACAAAGTTCGCGCCTATGCCTATATCAAAGCACTAGGGCCAGAGGGTGTTCGAAAAATGAGTGCCGTGGCCGTTCTCTCTGCCAAATATCTCTACTCAAAGCTCAAACACGACTTCCCCACTCTACCGGCCGGTTCTCACGATGAGCCAAGAATGCATGAGTTCATTCTAACCCTATCGAAAGAGACATTTGATCGATGTGAAAGAGCAGGTGTTCCAAAAGCGAATGTGATCGCCAAGGTTGGTAAGCTTTTCTTAGATTTTGGCTTGCACGCTCCAACAGTGGCCTTCCCAGAGCAGTACGGATTGATGATTGAGCCGACAGAAAGTTTCACTAAGGCAGAACTTGACCGCTTTATTGAAGTCGTCCAAGCGATTTATGTTCTCGTTCGTGAAAACCCTGAAGTTCTGACCACTGCCCCTCACTTCACCCCTATTTCTAAAGTTGATGAAGTGGCGGCCAATAAGAACTTAGTTTTGAGTAGTGAACTTACGAAACTACCACTGGTCTTGAAAAATAGAGTGGAGCCCGGAGTCCTTGGAACAATGCCAGTTAATGACATCATTAAGAATATTATCCAGGCTCACAAAGAAAAGACGAAACACTAGTCCATTACAACGATAGTTGGATCTGAAGCGGTGCCTTTTGCTTTTATACGAATTCTAAAGGCACCGTAATTTACATTAGAAATATCATCATAACGATTTTCAGTATTAATCATTCTAATTTTTTTGCTTAGCCATATATCTAATGCCAATAAACGTGTCTCTCCAAAGTTTAGTTGATCAGCTGAAGCTGAGCCTAGCAAATCTGACTTATAAACACTAAAAGTCACAAGCTGAGTGGCAGACTTCCTTAGTTTTTCATTCACAAGAAGCTTGTACTGACCATCAACATAACCTTTTAAAGTCATTTCTTTAACGCTGGCCTTAGTCTCACTACCATCACGTCCAGAGATACTGAAGTCTTGAAAAGGGTTTTGAGCAACAAATGAATAGCCAGTAAATGATCTCTTACACTTTAACATTTCAAGTTTTAACACAAGAATAATTTTTGTTTTTGATTCAGTTGTCGAGACTACCTTTGCGCGATAAACACCTAATTGTGTGTCGATTACATCTTGAGCGGATGTGCATTTAGCAGTGTTACCATCAAAAATTTTCACAATTGATGAGTGTTGAGAGGCAAAAAGTGGAAGCGAAACGAGTAATGCGATAAGAGTTGTTTTCATAATGTCCTTTTAGCGTACGCAGTAATATTTAAATTCACGATCATTAACATCACTTGGTCTTCTAATAGGAGATGGATTTCGAAGTGTTGGCGCAAGGATAAAGCCATCGGCCAAGGCCCAAGGCTTAAGCCCCAATCCGATTCCACCGTTCCAATCCCCCAGCATCGAAAGATATTCATACTCTGTGCGGGTAGGCAGTCTGGCATCGATCATTTCACATGCCTGCTGTGCCAAAAATGGAGATGGAGCACGATCAACAGGTGCTCCGGGTGCGCCGACAAGTTCTAGAGTTCTAGAACCCATTCTTATGCGCGAAGGAAACTGTGCACGCTGAAACTGTTCGAACATTCGTGCAGCAATTGTACTCATGACATATTGAGGTTTGCCTTGAGCATGGAAGTTAAGAGTAGATCCATCATTATTCACAATATGGATCGTCACAAGGATTTCACCGCGACAATTAGGTGCGTAGGCGTAAGTCCCCCAAGCAAAACCATCGAGTTTGGACAAAAGATTTTGATCAAGATAACCAGGGCGTTGACCATCTCGAACGGCGCGAACAACATCCACAACTGGCATGGCGTGAGTGAAACTAATATTTTTCGAGCGTGGACGATATTGCTGATAAAGCGCATCGACGTAAGACTTGAGTGTCGCCTCTAAAGTTACATCGAGACCATAGCCTTGTACCGCTAGTCTTCTATTTTTATCGATCAGTGCATCAATAGTAACAAGAAGATCCAATGCTTCTTTACCGCTAGCACCTGATTTAATCAGACGCTCAGCTTGAGAAACCATCTCCTGGGCCATTTCACTGCGAGAGCGTCCATAGGCATCTTGGTATTGGCATAGATCCGCGCCTTTAACAAAAGGGATTGTTGGCCACAGATTAATTGCAAAGGAATTAAAACTAACAAGCGCGAGTAACGCCGTAATGAAGATTTTCATGAATCGAGCTCCAAACCATTTAATTTAGAGCTCTTGTAACATTTTAGTCTGTTCACTAATAAGGGAGGAAATTTGAACGTATAAAAAACACTTAATAAAAGCTGGTCTCAAGTGTTTGTGGGTTAACGACTGTGTGATTAAAAATAGTTTTCGTTGAGCCTTTGGATTTTAATCCACTTTCATCATCAAATGCTCTGGCGACGTAGTCTTCTTTTAGAATTGGAAATAATTGGAAGCGTCTCTCAAGTGCATTTAAAACCGTATACGGGGTTCGGTGCATACTTTTGAAAACCCAGCTCACAAGTGAAGTAATATTGGCACCGCCACGAGCAACACCCTCTGGCATCGCCATACTATAGACTTCAAACGGCTTCACTTTCTTGCCACCAATCATCATGTCTTTAATATCGATATCGCCTTTTAAATCCTTTTCAATTCTAAAAGTAATTCCCGAAAACGAAAGACCAAGGCCATGTTTAACAACAGTCTTAATGACCTGCTTAACCAGTACACCATAGATCTTGGCGCGGTATACATACCAGCCGCGGTAATCATTAAAGTCGAAAAAGCGAGGGTGGGCATTGAGAAGATCACGACGGGTAACTGGCCCATTAATTGGGTAATTTGGCCCCGTCATAGATGATGTATGAATTGCAATTTCAGTTCGGGCAGCATCCCTCATGGCATCAGTCACAAATAGCGCCCACAGGCTTTCATTAGACTTTGAAAGTGGCTCAAGAGCACTTTGTCCTACAACTTGAGACAACCATGTTGGGCCGTAGAGTGTATTAAGGTCTGTGTTGGCGAGTGAGATTTGATCTTCAATCACTGGGTCTTTTTGCATTCCTTCAACTGGGACAAGCTCTGAGGATAAAAGACGTACGCCTTCGCCCTTTTTAAGCTTCACCATGAGTCGTCCGACATAGCGACCGTGCTCACCTGCTTGGACGATCGGAACCAGATGCTTGTTATTATTGGTTGCCCACTCCGGCTTAAACAAAGCGTCGTGTGAATGTCCACCAATCACTAGATCAATATGACGAGTCTTATCAACCAGTTTTCTATCGCGACTTAAACCAATATGCGTGAGTGCAATGATACCATCGGCCCCGGCAAGTTTTAGTTTCTGTTCGTGCCAAATGGCCGACTTAATAGGATCAGAGACACCACCATCATAAAGACGCCAGCGAAAAACAACTTCATTGGTAGTTAAGCCGAGAACGGCCAATTTAAAACCGTTATAATCAATAACAGCAGCGTCTTCGAGTTTCTCCTTAAGATGCTTGAAGCGGCTTTCAACATTGATATTGGCACCGACATAGCGAACTTTTGGGTAAGCCCTGGCAATGGCATCATCAAATTTATCTGTTCCCATGAGATAGTCGTGGTTGCCGACTACGGCCACGTCGTAACCAATGAGATCATACATCTCAAAAGAGCGCACACCCTCATCGGCCATATAGTAGAGATTTCCCTCAGTAAAGTCGCCACCATCAACGACAAGAGTTTTAATCCCTTTCTCACTAGCTTCTTGCTTAAGCTTATCAATCAGAGTTTTGATTCGACCGTAACCGCCACGATTTGGCTCGTGATGAGCGTGATCAAAATAAGAGTGAACATCATTAGTATGTAAAATCTGTAAGACTTCATCACCGCGTGCACCAAAAGCGCATAGCAAGAACAATGTCACGAGGACAGCTGGAAATAGACGCATTTAAAGACCCTTTGTTTGTAGGCGTTGTAATTCATCTGGCCTGAATTGACAGGCCCTGTTACTAAGGCATGTAAAAAAGATTGAGGCATTTTATGACAGACGCACAGCGTTGTACCTTCGCGATTATCTCCCACCCCGATGCTGGTAAGACAACCATGACCGAAAAACTCCTATGGTTTGGTCAAGTCATCCGCGATACCGGAATGGTCAAATCAAAATCTGGTAATTACGCCAAATCTGACTGGATGGAGCTTGAAAAAGAGCGTGGTATCTCTGTCAGCTCCTCTGTTATGAGCTTTCCCTATCGCGATCGTCTCATGCACTTACTTGATACGCCCGGACACAAAGACTTCTCTGAAGATACCTACAGAACACTCACGGCCGTTGAGTCGGTGCTCATGATGATCGACTCCGCTAAAGGGGTGGAGGCTCAGACCATTAAACTGATGGAAGTCTGTAGGCTGCGAGATACCCCGATTGTTACCTTCATGAATAAATTTGATCGCGATACCATGGATCCTTTTGAGCTCTTGGATAATCTTGAAAAGATTCTCAATATCCAGTGCGTACCAATGACATGGCCGATTGGTGATGGTGTCGACTTCAAAGGTGTTTACGATTTAAGAACAAAGAAAATTCAAAATTTCAAAGCCTCAAAAGATCCACTAAATCCTGTTGTCGTTGATGCCAGTGATTTAGCATCCGCTGAAGTTAAAAAGCTTGTACCCGACGCCTTATTAGAAAAGCTTAAAAATGATTTAGAAATGATTGAAGAACTCATTTCACCACTCGATACTAAAGAGTATCTGGCAGGTATCCAAACTCCAGTCTTTTTTGGCTCTGCTCTATCCAACTTCGGAGTCAAAGAAACGCTCGATGCCATCAGCGAAATGTCCCCTGGCCCGGCCAAACGTGAAGTCAAGCTCGCACCTTACGATGAAAATGCAACATTAAGAACAGTCATTCCTAGTGAAAAAAACTTCACTGGCTTTATTTTTAAAATCCAAGCCAATATGGACAAGAAACATCGCGATAGAGTTGCCTTCATGCGTGTATGCAGCGGAAAGTTTGAGCGTGGCGCGAAGCTTTATCACGTGCGTTCAGATAAAGAGATCAAGATCGCCACCCCTATGATTTTTCAGGCCCAGGACCGAGAAATTGCTGAAGTCGCGCTCCCTGGAGACATCATTGGTCTCCATGACACAGGCAAATACCAAATCGGTGATACCTTTACCGAAGGCGAAAAAATACAGTTCACAGGCATTCCTAGTTTTGCGCCAGAAATTTTTAATAAGGTACTGCTTAAAGATCCATTAAAAGGCAAACAACTCGACAAAGGCTTAAGACAGTTATCAGAAGAAGGCACGGTTCAGTTATTTGTACGACACACTGTGAATGAGAAGATTCTAGGCGCAGTAGGAATGCTTCAGTTCGAAGTCGTAAAGTATCGCCTCGAAGACGAATATAATGTTAATGCTGCCTACGAGTCTTATCCCTTTACTGGTATGAGATGGCTCAAGTTTAAAAATGATATCGCAAAGGATAAATTCATCCGCGATAACGCTAATAATATTTGCTATGATGGCAAAGATAGAGCGTGTTTCTCAGTCCGCTCCGAATGGGACTTAAAGCTTGTGATGGAAAAGAACCCCGAGGTCGAATTCTTTAGGAACTCTGACTACCGATGAAATTATATCCAAGCTTCGAGCGCGATCAGCTCATTTTGGTCGGCCATGGCCTAATGCCGTGGCTCTATAAAGAAAAATGGACGCTAGCTAACCAGTTGAAGCTTGAGAAAAAGGTACTGGGCAACTTAACCACTTCATTTTTGGACAAAAGTACACTTCGCGTCTCATTTCAAAATAATAAGCTCACGGTTATGGGCTCAAAAGTTGTGGCAAAAGAGTTGCTTGCTTTGCAACTGCATAAATGGATAGAGCAATGGAAACAATTATGAATGATACACCTCTTAAAAATCGCATCCTTAAAAAATATAAAACACTTAAGAAATGGGCTAAAACGGAACAGACAGAAGCATATCGCCTGATTAATCGCGATATTCCGGAGTATCCATTTACCATTGACCTGTATGGACCCTGCGCTGTTGTTCATATCGGTGCTGTTGAAGGTGTTGATTCACCTGAAAAAATCAAATCGCAATTAGAAGAAATTAGGCTTGCTTTAAGCGAAATAGGCATTCAGGAAAAAGACCTCTATATCAAAGAGCGCCAACGTCAGCGTGGAGACTCTCAGTATCAACGGCTCGATCGTGCGACAAAGTTAATGGAAGTCAAAGAAGGCAAGGCCTTACTTCAAGTCAACCTCTCTGACTTTCTAGATACAGGGCTATTTTTAGACCATCGACCTTTGCGTAAAAGAATGTTTCAAGAGTCGGCCGGTAAGAAAGTTCTTAATCTTTTTTGCTACACCGGAAGTGTTACAGTTCAAGCGGCACTTGGTGGCGCGAAGTCTTCTTTAAGTGTCGATATGTCGAATACCTACTTAGACTGGGCGCAACGAAACTTTCTTTTAAACGGTATTAGTACAGCAAAGCATGCTCTCTTAAGGGCCGATGCTCTAGATTACCTTGTCAGCGAGAAAGAAAAGTTTGATATTATTTTCCTAGATCCGCCTTCATTTTCAAACTCAAAGAAAATGCAAGATGCTTTTGATATTCAACGTGATCATCCAGGACTTATTGCCGCCGCCATCGATAGACTCACAACTGGTGGGACGCTCTATTTTTCTACCAATAAGAAGAAATTCAAATTTGACGAAGAATTACTTGAGGCTTCTGATGCCAAAGAAATCACTTACCTCTCAGTTCCCAAGGATTTTGCAGGTCCACTTCCACACAAAGCATGGATAATCAAAAAGAGCTAAAGTCGCTAGATGATTTGGCGAAGCTCAAAAGTTTAAGCGCAGGTTTCTTCGCGAGAAGATGAGCGCCTAGAACTGTTTGTTGCAATTTTAGAATCATTGACTTGTCCAAGTCATTAGAAATAATTAAATCGACAATATTCCATGCCAATGGATCATCGTGGACTAAAAGCTCAGAAAGTCTCATCATAAGCCATGGCAAGAGTTTGGGAGACTTTAGTAATCCTTCTCGATCAGCGGCGTATAAAGCTTCCATTCGCAGATCAGGAGCTACCCATAACGAGTTCAGAAGCTTTGCTCCAATAAGCTCATCCCCCAAGTGCGTAATCAATGCTCTCATTGCTGCAGCTACTCGCGTTTTATTCAACCATTGATGAGAGAAAACCAGGTGATGTGAGTCTATCAACGGATAAAGTTCTTCAAGCTCATTTAAAAGGTAGTCGTGGTTTGAACTTTTACAAAAGCGCTTAAATAATTGAATAAAAGCTAGATCCGCAAAATCTCTTTGCCCTTTTTTCCACTGAGTAAGGGAGTAGTCGCCATAATTTTCATCGTCGCACTGAGAAGCAAATGCCTTAGCGCCATTAAACTCAGCTTGTAGCCAATCACCAAACTCATGCACACGAGATGATTTGTGAACTAACAAGCGCGGCCAAAGAGACAAGGCCATTTCCTCAATCAATTCATCTTTTTTCAGAGCGCGCATAAAAGTAAATGCGTCCTCTGGATCAATTGATAAAAGGTAGTTTTTCCAAAGCTCTGGGGTCGCGCTAAGCCCATAAAGCTTACAAGTAATATCAAGGCCTAGAGTATGCCAGGCCGCAATCGCTTCAATCGAAGTTAAGTCATGATAAGAAACCCTTAATTCTAGGCTTCTGAAAATAGTTGGAGCGCTTTGATTCACTAAAGATTGGATCAATTGATCTGACTTAGAGTGTTTACAGTAGACTTGTAAAAGCAAATCATCATCAAACCAGGCAATGTCCTTCATTACAAGATTAGAGTTTGAATCGTGAGCCAAGAGTTTTTTTACAATATTGGCCTTAAGCTCAATAGAAGTGACATGACAATAAAGATCCAACAAACGAGATAGTCTATCTACGCCAAATGAAGATGTACTTGAGAGGATAGACCAAAGCTCATGCTCAGTAAGGGTTTGGGCTTTTATGAAATGATCAAATAAATCTAAATTGCACTCAAAACACCAAACAATATAATTTTGTCTCTCTTTTCCTTTTAGATCTTGGCCAATTGAGCGAAGTAGTTCATCCCGCCATTTAAGAGGAGACTTAAGCTCTCTTAAAAACTCATAGGAAGCTTCAGGCGTTAAGTCATAAAGTGCTGTCTCCAATGCCTTTGAAACACCATGCAGATAGATTGATTCCTTTAATAAGAGAGGATTAATATTAAAGAGTTTTAAGAAAAATGAAGATGGCAGATTAGTGTGATCATGAAAACTCAATGCGTAGACTTGATCAGAAAACTTGAGTTTAGCTAACCCCAGTAAAAAGTTTTCAGTGTTCACCCAAAAAGCCCAAGTCGACAGGCCTAAATCAAGCCAAGGACGTGAACCAACAAGGTCTGGAAACTTTTCCCCCCTGTCACGCAAGGAATCAAACAACTTACCTTCAAAATCCTTTTCTAGTGACATGTCTCGTGTCCAGCTTGCGAATACGGCAAGCGACTCCGTTTGACTTGAGATATAATCGAGAACAAACCATCGGTCTTCATCATTGAGCATTTCAAACACATCTCGCCAATGTTCCAGCCGAGTTCGCGCATTGATCTGATTAATAATACTAAACCGATTGGCAAAACATGAAGCGCCCGCAGGATGTTGATAAGATTTTAACTCAAATAATACTGGTGCAAGCTTAAATAATGCCCAACCAAGCTCTGCATCTTTCTCATCGCAAAGAGCAAGCCACCATGACTGGTGATCCAGTTTTCCATGAGTCGATTTTAGCAAAGCTGATGAAGTAGAGTGAGTAACGACCTCTTCATTTAAATGATTTAAAACGAGGTGATCTAATAGACTTGCATGCCATTGGCTTAATTTATGATTCGCGGAGAACTGTCTATCGAGTTCCTGTAGCGTTACTTTAACGCCGCTAAGAGCAATGGCCTGATCTAGCCAGGTCCACTCAAGGTTCGATATTTTCTTCGCTTCAGATGTGATCAAACTGATTGTTAACTTTGCAGGACAATAAATACCAGCTTGTTTGAACTGTGCCAGTCCACTGGCAATTTCATCAGCACTCCAAGACGACATAAGTTTACTAAAGATTTCAAGCAGCTGCTCATCAAGCTCTAAAGCTCTAGCAACTCTAGCATAATTAAAACATGAAACAGGAACTAGAGTGAGCAGGATAGATTGATCAAAGGACACCTTGTTTTTCTCAAACTGCGCCACAACTGTATCTGAGATGACGCCGGAGCTTAAACATAGGGTTAAAACGTCTATAAGAGTTTTCTTATCTTTTAAATTCGACAAGATATGACCCGGCAGATAATCCAAAGAAGTATCCCCGACTATCTCCACTACTGATTCCACTGATGGTAATTCTTGAATCATAACCTGATGACTTTTTTGCCACCTTTTTGGAAGTTCGGAGTGACTGTCCGGCTCAATATAAAGAAGGAGTCTTTCACATAGATTTGATCGCTCTTGTTTTTGAGCGTGTCGAAGTAGATCAACAAAGACTTCACTCGATTCTTTTCTTGAAAATTCCTTCGCAAGAAAATCAAACCATGTCTGCAAAACACTATAACTTTCAACATCTGCTTTATTTTCTATTGATGATTTAAAAACCTTAGCAAAATCGCTAATTTTATAACCAAAAGAGTTTAAACAATCTAGAACTGATACGGCACAGCGAGGTAAATGAATCGATGAGGCTAAGTACTGTTGTACTTTTGTATGTACGACACCTAGTCGTTTCAAAAATTCGAGTGTCAGTGGGTCTTTCTCTACCAGTCGCTTGGCCAAACTTATCTGAAAATCTATATCATTTTGATTAATGCGATATAAATCCGTGCAGGCCAAGACGGCTTGCTCACTATCATCACTAAAGACTCTACCTAAAAGATGGTTTTTTTGTGACACAACGAGATCTTGAGCCTTAAGCCATATCTTCTCAAACTCTGGGAAGACGGCCAAGAACGTTGTCTTCTTTCGACGGTCATACTCTTTAAAAAAAAGATAAAAATCAATAAGAAGTTCATTTGATTTTACTGGCTCAAAAGCTTTAAGTTGGGTCAATGCTTGTAACATCATGACCTCTCGTTCATCAAATAAGGAGGGGCTTGACTTAGCAAACTCATAAGCTTCTTGAATAACATTCTCGACAGTTATCTTAGATATGCGAATCGATTGAAAAGTAGGAAAAACTAGCGGATAAATAGATACAAGAATCCGATCTCTGCCCCACTTTTCTTTTAATTTTCCTATCTGCTGCAACATTTCTTTTAGACCGAAACTGGCCAAGATTGAAACGGTGGCAGTGAACCTTAGTTCTAACTTAGGAAACTTAACTAACAACTTATCAATATTATCCATCATCACCGGTAAGCGAAGTCCATGGCGGATATATTCGGCCCGCTCTCCCCATGAATCGAGAGAGGCATATAATACGACTTTCTTGTAGTGAGAGCTGGGAACAGTTTCAAATACTTTCATGAAACGATTAAAGACTTGTTCAGGAAAGGACAGGTTAGAATTAAACTGAATATCCATATTTGGATTTGGATTATTTTTTACATAATCAATAAACTTAAAAGTGTCTTCACTTAAAAAAGGTTCGCCTCCAGTAACACGAAATACTTTAAGTCCATCATAAACACTTGGAAGCCAGCGCCAAAAAGTTTCAATATAGGGATTGGTCAGCTCAGGGTATTCCTCGTTCCAAGGCAGTGAGCCTTTACGAACTCTGTCACCTCTACCCATCTGAGTTTCTCTATCTGGATAGGCACCATATTTTTCAATTTCCTGTGCTATTGAACTACTCGTTTCTGGATTACAATAACTACAACGCAGTTGGCATTGTGACGAAAAACTTACTTCAACATAAGTTGGCTTTACATTTGTTGCGTCTTGGTCTGCCCGCTCTAACTGATCCCACGCCCAAGCATCACCAGATTTATAATGCCGTTCAGAGTAGGCTCCATTTTCTTCAACACTCCAACATGCCTGACACTCATCAATTTTTTGGCCATCCCTAAGTTTAACTCTATCGTTGATATGCTCGGGAGTATTATAGATTTTGCTAGCATCAGACTTTAATGAGGTGTTATCGATCTTCTTTGAAGGCTGTAGACAACAACTGGCCGAGCGACCGTTATGCAAATTCAACGTCACTTGGAACCATTTGGCCAAACAATGGGCACTAGAACGTTTATCTAGTTGAGATCCTATATTTCTTAAGTCGTCTAAAGTGAGCTGATGAGCTTCTTTAGGCTTAGAGCTACCTTGCTGCATATGCTTCTATTGTAACCTTAGGTGCCATAATTGCCTAGAATAGCTTTCCTTCTCAAATGACGGCCGCCTAATAAATAGACACTCCAAGTCCTCTCAAATAGGTCAAGTTTTAGGCCCAAGCCTTGCAAACATATCTACAGGACAATAAAAGGAGTTCCTTTGCAAAAAGTCTCAATGATTTGCTTATTTACTGCCTCTTCCTTTCTATGCACTTTAAGCGTAGCTTCGCTGCACAGTATGGTCTCTACCCCCTGGCCAAAGAAGCTCACCAGAAGTGTCGCCAGTCCACCCGAAATGCAAGAAGTTGTTACTGTTGAAAAGACATATAAAATCGCCTCCGCTTTCAAAAGATCAAAGGCCATTTGGGGAGTTTATGACAAGCTCTCCGACCATATTGAAGATGAAAGCCTACCTGGTAAAAAAATAAATATGCTTAAGACTAAACTTGGGGAACTTATCCTCAAAGACGGACAGATCGTTCTCGTCTCCCCTCTCTCCTTTGAAGGAGGAACTCAAGTTGAAATGGCCCACTTACCCTATAAGAAAGAAGGTAAGCATAAACTTCATGTCAATATTGAAACTTTAAACAAAGATGAACTCTCTGCTCTTAGCAGACTCTACGCACCCATCATGGAAGGTATTGATGGACATGAAGAAGCAAAAATAAAACAAATGTCATGTACAAAGAAGCGCTCTCGCCTTTCATGCGAACTCGCAGTTTCGATTTAATTGATAGAATCACTCACATCGACTTTCATGCCTAGTCTCTCAAATACTTTGAGAACTTTAGATTGGTCATAATTGCCATAAAATGTAATTCGAAGAGACATCAATTCTTGATTTGATCTTGGAATATAAATAGACTCACTCCACAGCTTTACTGGAATATTCTTGCGATAAAAAGCATTTTCTATTTTTTTAGCAATTAACATTCTAATTCCGTCTTGATCATCTTTAAATTCTTTTAAATCAATACCTTCCAGCCAAGGAAATGCTTCATGAACATTCTTAAGACTCACAAAAGTTGTTAAACGCTTTGTAAGTTCAGGAGCATTCCAACGTCCATCTTGAATCAAATTGAGCGCTTTAGGCGATAAAGCAGGATGTTCTGAAGCACTTGAGCCATAAGGAGTAGCAACCCAAAGATGTTTAATAGGACTTTGCTCGAGCCATTTTCCTGCATCTAGTAGACGGCCATTGCCCTGAGCTTGATAACCATTTTGAGAAATAACGACTGGCTGATCAAACGTAAACTCAGCCTTTAGAGTGAGTCCACTTGTATTTTTACCAAGTCTTATTTTTGCTGGAAAGGATATATCCTTACCATTTTGAAAGTCATAGGGACTCAAAGATAAGTCGTCCTCTGGTTCATGAAAATATAAATTAAACCTGAGCACAACTGGATAGACGAGCCTGCCATCTTTGACGATGGGTTCAAGTACATCACTGGCAGAGATGGGCAACAGTCTATACCCCCAAAGCAGACGATCTTCTTCCTCATTTCCAAATCCAATCGCAATCGGGTGTCCGCGTACTCCCACCTGTGAAACAAGTCCCATAACTAGAGACTGAGGCGAAACTGAAGGCGTGTGCGTTGTTGAACCAATAAAGACTTTTCCGGCACCATCCCAGGCGTGAGCGCGAAGAAACTCCATATCGCGAGCGGTAAGAAGAGTTTCTCCTTTAGGAGTTCTTACTGCTTCAATATCTTTTCTAGTTCCCTGCCCTTGCATGGCAAGAGCAAAACGCCCAGTATCTCCTAATGTTTCAACACGACAATCAGAACAAGCTTGACTTCGACGGGCCAAAGTCACAAATGGTCTGAGATCACTTCTTGGAATTTTTATCGGAGCAAGCCAGTCGGCTGCCTGTGCCACGCGGTAGCGATTAAACACATCAAGCCATGACTGGGCCTTCAGTTGTGTCGATACACTGATGAGGATCAAACATAGAAGAACTCTCATAGAGACTCCTCTATTCTATAGGCATAGTAATGGTCATTTTCTAAAATTTTAGGAAATGTGTCACCATAACACCACTGAGCTGTTGCAGTCCTACCCCATGAATCACGATATTTTAATCCTAGTAACTGAGCGCCACAGGCCCAATCAGATTGGCCCCGCTCGATTAAGGAATTTTTGATATAAGGATCAAAAGGAACTCTGAGCTCTGTAATACTTCGTACACTTTGGCGATGTGTTTGAAGTCTAGGCCAATCAACTGGCAGTGAAGAAAACCCTGAGCCGACATCTAAAACTGGATCGAGTGGTTGAACCTGGGCCGTATTGAGTTTCATCTTATCGTCACGCCACATGATCAACTGTGCTAGAGCTCCACCTTGATTATTCAAAATGATCACTCTTCCTGTCTCACGTTTAACTGCTTTAAACTCAAGATGCGGATCTGATGCTTCATCAACAACTGAAATGACAATCTCTGTACATTTTTGAAGTCCGCCTCGTTGCCAATAACCTCTTAGCGCTCGCTCCAATGCGACTGAGTGAGAATCATAACGCGCGACCAGCTCTCCACAACTCGTCATGAGCGGCGGCATAATCACGAACGATAATGGATTTGCAAAGTCCACTAATGAATCGCGCATTTTTTGAAGTTGCTCAGGCGTCGAGGCATAGTGGCTCAACTGCTCTTGAATTTTCGATAAATTATTTCGTATTTGATTGTACTGGGTATGATGAATCTTAGGAAAGACGAGGTAGCGATGTCGAAGGGCCGTTGAAGCTGCGCCATCCAGTGGAAATGTACCAGAGGGGTTTCGACCAGAAAATTCATAAAGGTTTGGAATCACTACTAAAATAGCAGTACTGAGCGACCAGAGAATATAAAAAGCTAAACGCAAATTGAGCTCCTTCAAATTCACACAACTTATCGGCTATTCTCAGCAAAATTCAAACCCTGAAAGACTTTCAATCTCGTGGCCAAGTTTCCGAAATCAGGTTAAAAAAGGCCATGGCATTGATAAGAGTCCTCATCCTATTAATTTGTTCAACTTTTATGAGCTTTGAGACTCTAGCTCAGTCGCAATCTCCCCAAACAAATTCATGGCCGGATTCGATCTTCACTCGCATAAGTCGCGACTACAGTGATGATTGGGCCGATCAGACAACCCGTCTTAGTGTTTCCCTTTTTGATGAATTGGCCGATATTGAATTATTCTCGATCGGAAATTCAAGAGTCGACATCTCAACAAGTATTCGTAGACAAGTTTTTGATAATCGCGACTTACTCGAAACATATACAGTGGCCGATACTTTTAAACTTCCAATGAGAATCGGTCTTTGGGATGAGGCTGATATTCCCTTCCCCGGTGCCAACCTAAATGCTGGCATAGGGATCGAACTCTATTTTCAAGGCGTCAACCTAAGACAAGTTAAAGCTAAAGACTTCTCATCGCTTGAAGCTGCTCCAACAGATATTGAAAACCGCTTAAGAAACTTACGTCGCGCACGCTATGGTAAATGGTGGAATGCTTTAATCATTCCTCTTAGACTTCCTTTCACCGAGAAAAATGTTGAACGCATGGATGTTGGCGAAATTAGCTCTTGGCTTCTTGGTGGAACTCTTAGACTTGATGGCTCATTTGGTTGGGGCGATCTGGGAATTCTCGGTGCTGACTTTTTACAAATTAATAGTGGTTTTACAACCTATCTGGCCGGAACATTTAAAGTCTCTGCCCTGAAACTTGAAAAACAAAAAATTCGTCTTAAGTTTGCACGAGAGCGAAAGCACGGGCTAAGCCTTGGTCTTGGTCAATCTAGAATGGAGTACACTCTTTTTGATGGTTTTATGGTGTTTGGTCAAAACGTACTTGGCATACAAGAGAGCATTATTCCATTTAGTTTTCAAACCAGCACAGAGTCGGCCAAAGGTTTTGATGTTGTTTACGATTACGACTTAACAAATGAGAATGCAAAACGTGCCTACTTCCTTGCGACGCAAGGCCGTTTAGAAGAATCAAATAAGCTTTCACTCATTTCTGATAGTGGCGTATCGCCAGTGATGCGAAGGGACTACACAACAAATCGAAACCTTCGTCGCTCACAGATGAAATTAAGTTTAGTTTTTAAAAAGCAAAGCGTTGAATCATGGAGTCTAACTCAGGCCAAGGTCACCACAAGTGATAAAGTTTATACCGTTTTTGAATCTAAAAATATCAATGTAAGAGGCTTTGATAGCCTATGGGGTTCAAGAGAAGAAAAACGCTACGAACTCACCAGTTCACTCGAAGAAGATGGCTCATGGCTTAATAACAAACACGTTTTACAAATTAAAATGAATGCATCTGATAGCGATATGAGCGGACAAGAACTCAATAATATCATTGCCGAGACACAGGAAATTTCAGGACTCGATCTTAAATTACCCACTTTCCCGCGCACAGTCCCCTGCCGTAGATGCAATACCAAAAATGATCGACCTGCCTGGTACGGCCCAGTTAAAGCGGCGGTACAAGTCGATCTTCCTGGCACAAGCTTGGCCAATTTCTTAAATACTCCAAAGGATGAGTATTGGCCGTTATTAGAGATTGCTCACGGAGTTCCAGTTGGCCAGTGGAGCATGAAGTCTGATCGCTTTTGGTGGACAGTGGAGAGAATGATTTTAACTGTAGGCAATATCCCCCTATTTTTAGCCGATATGCATATGAAACCAGGTGGACAACTATGGAATGCCTGGAGACTTAGAAGGCATTGGAAACGAGCTGCAAAGCAATTTAATAAAAATGAGTCAAAGCTTCTTGCCAAACGTCTTGGCAAACTATTTAAACAGCGCCATTACAATAGAGAGCTCACTCGTCTACTAACACTTGGTATGGAGCCTGACCCTCAAACTCCTACACTTGTCGACTTATCTGCCCCAGAATCATTTGGTCGCATTCGTAAGATCACTGGAGATCTTCCTGTGAACGACTTAACATTACGACTAAGAAGAGACCTTGACTTCGATCAGCCAGGACCAAATCTCGATTACGATCACAATATGACCTTTAAAGAAGCAAAAGTAAGAAGACAAGAAGATGGCAGCATCATCTTAGATTTCAAGCTCGACCAAGCTGCATCTTATCTTCACTGGCATGTAGAAAAAAGACAGAGTTTTGGCAGAAGAACCACTCTGCTAAAACGAATTAAACCACTACTAGAAAATCAAATGGGCCCAGGCGAAGTAAGCTTTATCTTCAGCAAAGACGATGAAGATCCTTATCATCAAGCCATCTACCAAGCCCTTACTCAAGAATTCCCTATTGCCATCAGATTATCAGCATCTAGAAATGGGAGTGACTGGGGAGAGATTACTGAGCTTCATCTCGACCCCGTAGATCCTATCGATCCTGAATGAAGCTTCATCTTTTTCATGGACTTAACCTCAAACCTCAGGCCATGCTACCACTAGCAGCGGCCTTAAAATTTGATCCAATAGTTCACGCTTTACACGATCACGAGAATCCAGATCTCTTAAGTAGAACCTCTCACCACTGGGAGAGATGGAAGGTTGATGCCAAAGGTTGGTGTAACTCTCTTGATCAAAATTCAATTGTTCTGTGTTATTCAATTAGCGCACCACTATTGATTGACTCGCTCAATGAAAGCAATCAAAAAGTAGGGCATTTAATTATGCTATCGCCTGCTTTTTATTTTAAAAAACTTTTTAATATATTAGGCCATCTCCATTTTTTACCTGATCAATTGCCAATCCCAAGTTTTAATAAAGTGGAATATAGATGTGCCAGCACTTTGCCACTTGGTTTGTACCAAAGTATTAATGACAATCTTCGAGTGCCTAAAAGCTTACCAAGTAGAAAAAGTCTTATGCTCATTCACCATCATGACGAACTCCTTCACGCTACAAAAACAATCCAGCTTGGCCATAGACTTGGCGCTACAGCGCTAGATCTTGAATCGCCTACTCAACGACCCTTTCACGCTAGCTTCAAACCAGAGGACTCCCTCATCAAAGTCATTGATGCCTTCATAAAATCAGATATTTAGCTATCTATCTGATCACCTTTGCCTAATGAGAATTTGTAAGAACAGACTCAAATAAGCTTATGATATCATTATAGGGAGCACACTAAGATGGATGTGCTGATGAGATAAGGAGTTGCGCGTATGCGGGCCCTGCTACTGGATAATACATACTTTCCAGTGAGGATCGTTTCTTGGCAAAAAGCCATGATATTGATTCTTACAAATCGAGCTGAAATCGTTGAGGAATACAACGACAAACAAGTTCGCACAGTGACACAAGCTTATAACCTACCAAAAATTATCAAGCTTTTTGCACGCCACAAGAACAACCAACATGTGAAGTTTACAAGGTTTAATTTGTTCCTAAGGGACAATTTTCAATGTCAGTACTGCAGCGATAAGTTTCCCCTTCATAAACTCACCTTTGATCACGTGATTCCCCAGAGTAAAGGCGGCAGAACTTCATGGGAAAATGTCGTCGCTTGCTGCCACCCGTGCAATTTGAAAAAAGCTAACAAAACGCCCGAACAAATGGGCATGAGGCTTTTGCGAACTCCTAAACAACCTTCCTGGTCTCCTGGTCTATGTCTTAAAATACGAAGGGATGACCCCAAAGAATGGACAGATTGGCTACCTAGGGCAAGTAGCGCATAAATAAAAATATACGTGGATATTTCATCAATTTGAGAAATTTGGCGTCACCACCTATAATGAGCAAGTCTTTAAGTTGAACGTTTATTAAAAAAGACTGGAGCATCATTGAAAGCTTTGTTCGTCTGCCACGATCAAGAAGAGTGGGCCTTATTACATAAAATCTTCTCTAGCCACTTTTCAAAAATTGAATTGATGTGTGTGTTAAATACTAAAGATGCACTTGAGTTTCTTTCTTTTGAGGGCCCATTTGGGCTTATTTTAATCGACGCAGGAATGAAAGAAGAAGACCCTATGAACTTGGCCGAGAATGTCATTGAAAATAGCGGTGACCGACCAATCATTTTCATTGGCGAAGCCCATGTCTTAAAAAATCGTATTAAAGGTGACGCTTATTTAAAAAGTGAAACCATGGATATCTTTGAAAAGCCTTATGACATTATTCGGTTTAAAGAATGTATTCAAAAGTCACTCAACTGGGCAAAGAAAGAGGAGTTTGAACAATCAGTTATTGAAGTCGATAGAGCAGACTTTTTACCTATAAAGCTAAGGAATCTCTACCTCTTTGATAAAATTCCTTTTGATTGTTTTATTGAACTCACCCGAACGAAGTTCATTAAAGCATTTTCAAAAGATGTCCCCTACTCTCAATCAGCAATCCAAGACCTTTCAAAGAGAAATATTAAGTTTCTCTACTTAAAAAAAGATGAGCATCTTCAGTTTTTAGAAAACTCTCTAAAGCGAGTGATGAATAATCTATCCAGAGAACTGCCTCCCTTAAAAATGTTAGAGAGCCAAATTTCAGGCGCCCTCATCCTTCAACAATTCGTCAAAGAGATTGGTGTCAATGACGCTGTTATTGAGTTAGCAGATAAAATTATTACATCTATCCATGAGACCTACGGTAGTTACCAAGACTTTCCACAGCTCCTTCAAAGCTTTCCCTTTGCCCATAGAGATAGCGCCGAGCGAAGCATCCTTATCTTTTACTTCTGTGAAGCTATTTGTAGAGGACTGGGCTGGAGCTCGGATCTTTCTAAAAAGAAGCTGGGCCTAGCAGCTCTGATTCATGATACTCATCTTGAGCAAGAAGAGATGTTAAGACTAGGAAGCTTTGATCACCCCGATATGGAGATGTATCCAGAAGAAGCTCAGGAAAACTACCGCGAACACCCAAGAAAAGCGGCTGCCATCGCAAACTTCTTCTCAGGCTTTTCCGACGCAGAATTCATCATTGAACAGCATCACGAACTACCCGATGGAACAGGATTTCCCGCTAAATTGAATTCTAATAAGTTAACAACTGTGAGTTGTGTCTTTATCACTGCCCACTACTTCGTTAATCAATTGGCCGCAAGTAAAGTCAATATGACGTCGATTATTCGAATCCTTAACGAGATGAAAGCTCCCTTTAATGTCGGAAACTTTAAAGAACCAATGCTTATTTTAATAAAAGCGATTAAGGGCTAAATCGGAAGATTTTCTAAAGTATCGATAATCTTGATATAAGTATGTCTTGGAAATTTAGCGCGAAGACTAGCAAGTATCGCTGTACGATCTGGCGTTCCACCGTCATCTTTCACGGTAATAATCTCATCCACAAAGGCTTCAGCGATGATAATCACTTTTGCCAGTGGAGAGACATCATCACGGTAATCCAATGTAAAGCCACTACCTGACGTTACCCCGTGGTGTTGTGTCACAATAGCGTCAGCACCCATAGGTACTCGTGGGAATGTTTTAACCAATTCTCCGGCCATACGAGCATGGCCAACCACAACTTCTTTCTCTTTATCTGTTAGTAGATTATTGAAAACCAACTCTTCTTCAAATTTAAACTGTGGATATTTATTATAAATTGGGACTAGGAAAATATCGTGAAAGTATAAAACAAACGAGATTTTCTCACTGTGACCTTCACCGCCCCAAGAAATATATTTCACCACGTGATTACAAATATACGTAGCTAGGATCGAGTGAAAATATAAGTAACGGGACTTATTTTCTGCCAGTCCAGCCAGTAACGACTTTAACTTGGGAAACTCTTTAATAACTTCTGTGACCTGTTCAATACATTTCTTGGAGATCGTTACAACTTCAGCCGAAACCTTTGGGTTATCAGTGAGTCTTGCTGCCACCACTTCAAAGCCTTGCTCGAGTAGATCAAGCTTTTCTTCTTTGGATAGCTCTGGGTTATCAAGCGCTTCTACCACCTGAGTCGATGCAACATTAATGACTTTTAAGCGATCGGCCGCAGGAACAAAGAGAAACTCAATACCACGATCAATATACTCTTTGATCACATGGCGTCTGATGACCCCTTTTTCCCAAACTTTAGCAAACTCAGGAGCCTTGGCATTCTTATTGGTTTGAACAAAAACATCGCAAGGGGCACTGTCGAGATATTGAAACAGCTTGATCGGCATTGGAAAGTGCTCTGGCACCTCAATGCTCATCATATCCTTAGCACTGATTTTAAAAATTCCTGCAACTGTCTTAACTAGAGACTTGATATCTAGATTGCCAGCAATCGTTACAACTTCGCTAGTATTACTAAGCTCACTTTTTTGGCCAACAACGATAAAGGGAGTATCTTTATTGCCTCCCTTAACAATTCCATAAGCTTCTTTTGCAGCATCTTGCTCCGTAATCATAGAGATGGAAATGAAAAGATCCCAGGGACCTTTAGCATTAGCTTCAAAACCCTCAAGCGAGTCAACCGTTTCAACGTGTAGGTCAACATAGGCCTTTAAATTGGCCGCAAAGACATCACCTAGAACGTTATTATCAGTTAAAAATAGTGCTTTTCTAGACATTATATATTTTTCACAAAAGCGTAGCCACGACCGTGGGCGGATCGAACTGTATAAGTGCTCTCTTGCAGTTTTTTTCTAATCTTACTCACATGCTGATCAACTGTTCTTTCAATCACGTGCTGAGACTCTCCCCAAACTTCTTTAAGGATATCTCTTCTTGAAAGTACTTCGCCTTTTTTAGAAGCAAGCAGATAAAGAATCTTAAACTCAATTGGAGTCATATCTATTTCATTTTTCGATTCACCTGAATGTAAGTAGGCCTTACTCATTGGTACATCAAGCTCAAGATCGTCAAACCTGGATGAACCAGAGTTCGATGAGTCGACTCTTTTATGCTTCAGGCGAAGTTGAACTCTTGCCATCACTTCAAGTGGTTCAAATGGTTTTGTAATATAGTCTTCGGCGCCAAGTTCAAAAGCCGCCACTTTATTTTCAACCGCACCTTTTTTTGTCAGCATGAGAATTGGTGTCTCTCTTGCACCTTCAACATTTTTTAAGTTGTTAAACATTTCAATGCCGCGACCATCAGGGAGTTCATCATCTAACAAAATTAGATCTGGTACACTTCGATTGATAAAGTCTCTAGCATTCTTCAAATTATCGACATGAAAAAGTGCGTAAGTGGGAGTTAAGACTGTTTCAAGCAAAGTTTGAATTTCAGGATCGTCATCAATTAATAGAATGGTCGCTCTAGACAAGCCAATCTCCTAGGAACAAATATAAAAAACATTATAAATTAAATTGTAATCGTTGACAGAAAATGGAGCAATAACAACTATTAAGTATAGGCATTTTAATTATTACGCGGAGCGCTCCTATTTCATCTCTAAAAAACATTCCAGAAGAACTTCTACCACTTATTCCAGGCTACCTTAATAACCGCTCAAAGGAGCTCCTAGAGCTGCGTTCGCTCCTTGCTTCAAGTGATCTTGAAGAAATTAAAAAAATTGGACACAAGCTCGCAGGCAACGCTGGAAGCTACGGCTTTCCTGATCTTGGAGCAATTGGCGCCAAGTTAGAAGAAAGTGTTACCTTAGATAATGTAAATAGTTTACTCAACGATTACGAGTCTCTACTTAAAATTTATCAGGCAGACATCAATAAGGCGTGAAGCTCTCTTGTCACCATTGATACAGACTCATCATTAAAGTCCATATTCTTATTCATACAAAACAAATAGAACTCGCGTTCATAAACGAAATCAAAAAGTTTTCTAATTTGGTCAATTTGATTTCGAGTAAGCTCTTTATCTTCATTAATAGAAATAACAATACACGCATCTTCGATTTCAAAGTCTATGAGATGACCGAATTTTTTATTATGGGGCTCAACACTTTGATGGATATTAACGAAGCAATATTCGTAAGCGCGAAAAAAGATAAAATCGCCATTATAAGTTCGCGCCTTATACCCAAGCTCTAAAAAAGTTGAGTATGAAGGCGCGTGAGAGAAGAAACTTTTGAAGCTACTCCAAAGACTCAAGTTTTACTGAACGTATACTGAGTATGAAGTTGATCTGGCGGCAAAGTTAAAGCGGATATTGTCATAGATCATGCCTCTGCCCGGGATGACTTGTGGTGCCCAGTAATAACCGTTACCACTCATACGTCCATGCATGGCAAACCAAGAACCGCGATTGGTTAGATCGGCAGAGCGACCATTATAATAACCAACAGCTCTAAACATGGCCGATGATCTGGATGCAACATAGCTTGGGCCTTGGATATTAATATAATCTGGCGTTAGGTCAGCTTGAACTCTTTTTTGGGCCGAGTAAGTCACACCAGCTTCATCTGTGTAATTGGCATAAACAGTGAAAGAGTGTGTTGTTCCGTAACCAAAATTTGGCAAGCGAACTAGGAAGCGACCATTGGAATACTGGGGGTATGATTCTGAAGTCGAAAAGGTTGCTTCGCTGGTGACCTCAATGCGGGCACCAGAATCATCAGTGAAAAAGGCTTGGGCCTGCATCTCGCGTTCTACGCGTACGCTATAAGGGCTAGTAATATCAAACTGTGCAGCGAAAATAGCGCTATTAATGAGAAGAGCGACCATAATGGCCAATGATTTCAAGAACATAGGTTCTCCTTTGAAAGTAATTTGATTTATCATTTCAATGACTTGAGTACTCTGTCAACGCTTAGCCTATGTAAGTCTTACACACAGGCCTGATATTTTAACGCTACGCGCTATTATTGATCATCTTTTAATTCTATCTCGCAGGAGTAGCCGTGAAACGTGCCCTACCCATTTTAACGCTTGGACTTATGCTTAGCTCCCCACTTTCCAGTGTCTTTGCTCAAGATACCGGCTTACTCGGTGGCGACTTTAATATTGGTATTGAAGGTGAGGTTAATGCTTTTGCACGCGGTTCAACTGATGGTCAGGCCGATGCTTACCTTAGTGGATCTTATGTTTCCCTATCTGTTGGATTCAAAGAAAAAGTTAGGGCCGTCATTACTACAAAGCTCGACTCTCTCTTTGAAGATTCTTCGTTATCACTTAATGAGCAATTTCAATTAGGCGAGTTTATTAAAGAAGCCTATATCGAAATTCGCGATGTTGGCGGCAAGCCTATCGCCATGATTATTGGTAAACAACCCATGGCCTTTGGACAAAAAGTTCAAGCAATGCCGCTATTTAAAAATAATCCTATGCAAGACCTTCAAGAAATTAAAGAGGTCTATGGCTTTACTGTAGATCTTCAGGAAGGTCTGTTTGGTATCTTTGATCAAGTTGAAATTTCTGCCTTTGAATCAGGTGCAGGAGATTTAGAACTTGGAAAGATTGATGGCCTTTCAGTACGACTTTCTAAAATGCTGACTGATCACTGGTTATTAACTGCTTCTCACGCCAGAATTGGACATAGTGGAACGGGCAATGGCGCTGAAACTAAAACAAGTATTGGCCTTATTGGTGAGACGACTGACGGATTTTTGGTTGGCTGGGCCGAAGCGATTTTATTCTCAAACAATCCACGTCACCAAAATAGTAATTTCGCCTACACTATCGGTGGCATGATTCGAGTCAGTGAGACGACTGACGTTGTAATTGAATATAACAGCATTAAGAATGAAGTAAGGGAGCTTGGACTTGGAGTCAAAACTGCACTTACAAGAAATCTTTCGGCCGGAGCTGAAGTTCGTTGGATTGATCATCTCAGTCAAGACAGAAGCGAGCTAACCTTTGGTGTTTCTATGACTTATACCTTTGGCAACTCTGGAAGAAATACAAATGAAGAGTACCTCTTTGATGGGGATGAATAAGATATGAAACGTCTGTTTGTAGGACTCATCACTCTTTCATGTCTAATAGGAGCCCTCAGCTCGAACGCTTTGGCACAGTCTGAGCCAAGGCTTATCGCTTTTATGGCCCTACGAATGGGTGATAAAATGCGTACGAACGGTGATGTTATTGACTACATTGTTGCATCAAAAATGACCGATGCAACAAAACAAGAGCTCTTTCAAAAGGCAGATCAAAACTTCAATATCTATAAAGAGCTTGAAAGAACTTGGGCGCAAGAAAAGTTTGATATTGGCCTCAAGCAAATGGCTTATTTCGAGCTTCTTAAAAAACATTATCTTAAAGGTCTTCGTCGTAATGAGAGAAGGCAATTTTTTAATGCCACTGAAAACGCTTGGTATAAGCGCGTAGAAGAAGAAGAGTCTCGCGTTCTTAAGCATCTTCTCGATCAAAGACTTGGCATCGTAAAATCAAGAGAACAGTTCGGAACTTGGCTTAAGCAGCAGAATTATCCCCACGCCCATACAGAGTCAGGAACTGACGTGTATTTTCGTTGGTTCGATGCCCTTAAGGCGCGTTTGAAGATCGAAATGCAAATGGAAGAAATTAAAGAGTATGAAATCGCAATGGCGGTTAAGCAAAATAATGGGCGCATTGATCCATCGCCAACTGATATCTGGAATTTGAATGAGAGATCACAAAAATTAATTAGCGAGCATCTTGATGGAAAAAACCTTAACCAACAAGAGCTTGACCAGCTTTCTATGAGTCATCCAGATCTACTGGTTATGGTAAAAGACATCAAGCGTCTGTCACTAAGTTATAGTAAGCTTTCTGAGCTTGAAGCCTTAGAATTAAGTGCACTAAAGATTACAAGTGCCAGAAACACCCTTGCTCAAAATTTAAGATCAAAAGGTGTTGATGGATTACTTAAGTATATCGATATCGCTTCACAACTTCGTTCAAAATATAAGAGCTCTGAAGAATTGATCGAGCTATCTCGCGCGGCGCTCAATCGCTTCATGGAAGCCGGAGACTTTAATGAGTATATGATTGGTAGACTTTATAAGTTGGCAGCAAAGCTGGACGACAATACAAAAGCTCCACATATTAAGACTGTCTTGGCCCAAGCACTTCCTGCTGCTATGAATGAAGCCTCTGCCTTCGAAAAAGATGATCGCACATTTGAGCAAGCTGTCTATGATGATGTTCTGGCCGCCCTTCCCAAAAATGATGATCTGATCGAGGAAGCCTCCACACTTATGGCCTGGGTTATTAAGTTTGAAGCTAAAAAAATTGCATTACAAGATCAATCGCTCATGCATGTAGAGAGATTTGAATACAGATCAACAGAAGCCTATGATCGACTCTCCAATCATATTAAGCTGACACGTCTTCAAAATGGTTTAAAGCAGTTTCGCGAGCGCGAAGTCAGAAATATCGCCTGGGCGATTGAGCTTAGCAATGGTTCAGATTATTTTATGGATGATAGGGCTTATAATTTTTTAATGAATTAATTAAGCTGCTAGTTTGAGCTTCTTATACCAATCGGGCGAAGCAAAATTGCTCTTTGGAAACGGAAGCTTGTTCGCCACAAACTCTTCAAAGAAAGTCGGGACATAGTTACAAGGAACCATCTCGCCTATAAACTTACCTGTATCTGGATCTTTGCCTGTTTGAACCCAACGAAAAATATCTTTTACAATATAATTACCATTGGCATCAACACCAAGAACTTCTGAAATATGTGAAGTTCTTCTGCCGCCGTCATGATAACGATTACACTGAACAATTAATTGCAAAGCAGAGCCCACCATTTTTCTAATAGCGTCTGGTGGAATTCGAGTCTCGCCCATAAGGCATAGTGTTTCTAGTCTGGTGCAGGCATCAATAGGAGTATTGGCGTGAACTGTTCCCATAGAACCTTCGTGACCAGTCCCCATGGCGTTAAGAAGATCGAGTGCTTCCATTCCGCGAACTTCCCCGACTATAATACGATCGGGTCTAAGTCGTAGTGCTGATTCAACCAGGTCACGAATCGTAACCTCAGTTACACCCATTTTTGGATTACCTTTTCTTGTTTCAAATTGAACGACGTGCTCGGCCTTAATTTGAAGCTCAGCGGAGTCTTCAATGATAAGAAGGCGTTGTGTTTTTGGCATTCTTGAACCAAGTACATTCAGCATCGTTGTCTTACCTGAGCCTGTACCGCCGGAGACCAACGTATTCTTTCCGATATACATACAGCAGTCTAGAAATCTAGCGGCCGTTTGCGAGAGAGAACCATATTCAATTAAGTCTTTGAGTCCCAGTTTTTCTTTGCTGAATTTACGAATGGCGACTGTCGTACCGTTCTTTGCCATTGGTGGTATAACAACCGCAATACGTGAACCATCGGGAAGTCTAGCATCAAGTCTTGGATTATCGGCATCGATAACACGACCCACAGACTGGGCCACAGCGCGCATGGCAGCTGTTAAAGCTTCTTCATTATGAAATGCATTGGGAACTTTATGAACGAGACCTTTTTGTTCAACGAAGATTTCTGAAGGTCCGTTAATCATGACTTCCGAGATGCTCTCATCTTCAAGCAGATCCCCGATGGGGGCCAAGAAGGTTTTGATTGCATCTTGAAAGACATTCGACATTTTTAATAATCCTGTGGTCTATCTTTTGGAAACCATATTTTAACACGGCTTTCGGCTTCAGAAGCGAGTTCACGTCTCTTATCGGCAGGATGAGGAAAGACAGTAAGAGAACCTTTAAGTTTTCCTGTGGGACAATGAAATTTATAGACACCGGGCTCACTGGCGACAAATTCGGCCTCATCAATCTTGCCTTTTTCCATACTTAAGAAAATCTTTTTATCGGGTATTAAGAGACAACGTTTATCTTCAGTTGTTGTGGTTACAAAGAGTCTAATTCGCTCACCAACGAAAGCAATTGGTGCATCTGGGTAATAACCAGTTTCGCTGGCTATAACAGAGATCTCTCGCAGTGGATGATCAAGGTTCATAACGGCTTGTTCAGACGCCTTGGCCCTGCCACTCACGGCAACAAATACTAAAAATAATAAACAAACTATTTTTTTCATAAAAGAGTCCTTTGTCCTCCTTAACTTGTCGGACAATCGGACTCTAAACTTGAGCGAAGGGATTTTATCGGTTTTTCAATAGGTTATATTGTACTGTCCGCGCTATCGGGCTTAACCGGCCGCCTTTGCTCTTTCAACGCTAGCTTTGGGAATTTAATTAGGATCTCTCCGTCTTTATTCTCAAACTTGGCCGCCGTTGCGTCACAATCTGCAGGGATTTGAAAAACCTTGGTGAAACTCTTTTTTGAGGTACCTCTATTAGATTTTCGCTCCACCTGACCACTTATGGTGAGTTTGTTTTCTTCAATTTTAAAATCTAGTGGCGTGTCTTTACTCATTTCAAGTTTTAAAACCAGGATTCGCTCTTTTGGAGTCTCAACCCAACGACTTTGACCACTGCCGAGGGCGCCAAAGGCTTTTGTTCCTCTAGCACCGCCAAAAAGCTTTAACATAGCATCGTCGTCAAAGAATGAATCAAAATCATCTAGGCTACCGCCATCGACTTGCTCCATCATTTGTTCAAATTGCTTTCGCATATCTGTGAACATATCGTCGCTTAAAAATTGCTGTAAAATTCTGCGCGACTCCTTCATTTGTTCTCGCATCTGGGCGCGCATTCGCTCTCGCCTTTGATCTCTTGTCTCTGGCGCACGCTGGGGCTTGGTTTGATCAACTGGCTCCTGTGACCAACAAGGTATTGCAGTTAAAAAAAGTAGCGCTAGTAAAATCTTCATTAAAAATCCTCCAAGCGTATGACATCGTAAGCGACGCTTTCATAAGGATGAGCCTTCTTCATCGCCGCCACCACTTCTTTTATTATGGAGTCCTCAACTACAAGTTCAACCCTAACTTCTTTAACAAACTCTAATTTATTGTGCTTGCCCTTGGCAGGATTGCTGCCAGGAAGAGGTCTAAATTGTCCTGTGCCTTCAAGCTCAAAACAACATGAATCATAGGGGCCAATAGATCCAGCACCCGCCTTAAACATAGCACTCTTAACCGACTCTTTTGCTTCAACAGGGATGAACACTATAAGTTTATACATACTTAAGAATTACCTTATAAAATCGCTTAACTTATTTCCTAACACAAAACCAATAAAAGCTTACATCAAACATTGTTTT
>TARA_R110000868_G_scaffold154736_1_pt1 | contig 60205 bp, 54 predicted proteins | sample TARA_R110000868 | Tara Oceans TARA_R110000868 (sample SAMEA4397489) | marine metagenome | biome: Polar Biome; feature: [SRF] surface water layer (ENVO:00010504); material: water (ENVO:00002006), including particulate matter (ENVO:01000060) such as... | depth 5 m | reverse complement strand
GTTCGTGCGCAAAGTCTTATGCCTACACCGATCTCGGTAGCGCCTTACTATTTTAATGCCTCTCCTATGATGCCACCACAAATTCAACAACCTTATCAACTTCCGAACTATTGGCAACAACAACCATCACTGCTACAAAATTTAATGCCGGCCTTCAGTAACTTTGCCTCCATGCTGGAAGATGACTTAACAGGTAATACTGATCGCTATAATTATGGCGAGGATTACGGTTCATCGCGCCGCGACTACAGTACGAGGAGTGAATTCCTCTATGACCCAGAGCGACCACGATCCAGTAGGGGGTCGAGCTCCCCATCTCGAAGCGGTACGCCCAGCAGAAGTAGATCAGTTGTAACGACGACAGTTCGAGCGACACCAACTCCGACGCCGACGCCGACGCCTGTCGCAACTGTTAGTGCTGACCAGTGCGAAGAGTGTCTCGAAAATAATAGCGCAACTCCACAGGTTCTTGAGACACAAACAAGAGAAGTTGCCCAAGTTGTCGAACAAGCATCATCGTCTGTTTTAGATGAAACTCTACGCGCCTACCAGGACTCTCAAGCAGTTAAAGACATGGTTGCATCAGTTCGCTCTGGTGCCGTGAAAAGTCGAAATCAGCGTCGGGCCATTATAGGATCAAAGCCTGCCAGTGAGTCATTAGGCCGTTGCTTGATGTATGTTAAATTTGCCATGCTCGATGGTGGATTCTTTAGTTCCTACCCCTCTGGAATGTATGCTTCTAATTTCTCGCCAGCTCTTGAAAGGCAAGGTTTTGTGAATCTTATGAGTGGTAATGGATACGAAATAACTGACCCCAAAGATGCTCCCGTTGGCTCAGTTATTGTCTATGAGAATACTCCAGGCACTAAAACTCCTGGGCATATTGAAATTAAATTAAGCGACACTGATTATGGAAGTGACTATATTGACGATCAACCTAGATCGGAAACTTCTAGCAATCGAAAAATTATTGGAATTTATGCAAAATTACCGGCAGGTGAGTCATGAAATTTATCATAAGTATATTTATGATTCTTCTATCGACTCAATCATACGCGGGCGAACTTGAGTCAAAATCAGACCTCAAGGCTCATTATGCGCAGATTGCTCAAAAGGCAAAACTGCTTAAAAGTGTTCCCGATGATGAGTTAGTAGGTGAGATTCTTATCGACTGTATGAAGGCGAGAAAATATGACCCAAATATTTTTTGTCTTGAGTCTGTAACAGAATTCTTTAGATATTTTCCACAAACTGTTGAGCGCGTAAGTTTAAAGAACTTTTCCAAAGAGGAGAGTGACTTTATTCTTAAGCGCCTTAATGTTCTAAACGGTGAAGCTATTTTAGGAAATGATCCGAGTTCTGAGCCATGAAGCTCTTCATCGCATTTTTGCTCTCAATATCAACGGCGTATGGAGCGACTCAAACAGCTATCTTTGCTGGAGGCTGTTTTTGGTGCATGGAGCCTCCCTACGAGAAAATTGATGGTGTTGAGTCTGCTGTTTCGGGCTATATTGGCGGAGAGAAAGCCAATCCTAGTTACGAGCAGGTCTCTTCTGGTACAAGCGGTCATATTGAAGCTATTAAAATAACCTTTGATAGCACTAAGGTCTCCTATGAGAAGCTCTTAGACATTTTCTGGAAAAATATTGATCCCTTTGATGCAAAAGGACAGTTTTGTGACAAGGGCGAGCAGTACACAAGTGGCATATTCTATCAAAGTGAAGCTCAGGAAAAAGCGGCGAATGCTTCACTGACTAAGATTAAAGAAAAGTTTAAAGGCAAAAAAATTGCAACTTTCATCCGTAAAGCGAGTGTATTTTACGATGCTGAAGATTACCATCAAGACTATTATAAAAAAAATCCCGTCCGTTATAAATTTTATCGTTATAACTGCGGACGGGATAAAAGATTAGAAGAAGTTTGGGGTAAGTAGTTCTCTACACACCTGCAACAGAGATATTTTCAAATCTCATGGCCGGGGCAAAAAAGTTACAATCTGAACTCGTGTAAATCGTTTTTCCCACTGGTCCCATATTTTGAATCAATTCATAAAAATTACCAGAAATTGTAATATTTCTTACGGCTTGCGATCTTGTACCATTTTCGATGAGATACCCTGAACCGCCAAAGCTAAAGTCCCCACTGATGACATCAACGCCAGAATGGAGTCCTTGTAGAGATACGATCTCAAGATATTTACCCTGGTGGACATCACTGTCGCTATCTGTTCCAGGAGCAAAGACGAGATGAGTAGATGAAACACCTAGAGAACCCCTTGGCCCTCGTCCAGCTCTACCATTATTTGTTGTCTTGAGTTCACTGGCGGTTGCAGTGTTATGTAAGAAGTTTGTCAGGACTCCTTGATCAATGAGCTTTAGGCTTTCAGACTTTACACCTTCGTCATCAAAACTTTGGTAGGAGAGGCCTGATTTGAATCTTGGCTCATCTATGAGTGTCAGTGATTTCGAAGCAACCGTGTTGCCAAGTTTCTTGGCCCAGGGATTGACTTTGTCGATTGCTGCCTTCGCGCTGAAAACTCTTAGGAAACAACCCCAAAGTTCAGCTAAGTTATCTGTATCGAAAACAACAGAGTACTGACCTGTCTTTACCGGCGTGCCATTGAGAAGTCCAAGCGCTTGATCACAAGATTCATTGATGCATTTTTCTAAGTCGAGACCCTTGAACGTAAGAGCAGAGCTGCCGTAATAGTGCATTGATTGCTTGCCGTCTTGCTCGACTAAGGCAGAGGTATAGGCAGAGAAATAGCGGCGTTTCATCGTTTTATAAAGACCGTGATGGTTAGCAATAATTTTCTCACCTTCAGACTCTGAAAACGAATTATAGGGTGCGCTTTTAAAGGGATTCCCTTTGGCCAAGACATCACCTTCTAATTTTAAAATAGCACTAACTTTATCAGCAGCAGATGTCTGATCTTCTTGCCATGTATACTCGTTGGTTGCATCTGGCTTTGATCCATCATCCTTAGCACTGATACTTTCAAACTCATTAAGCTTTGAGTACTTGCTGGTATCGACGGCGGTTTTGACCATTGTGCGAAGTGATTCGTCTTCGAAGTTTTCACTATAGCTTGTCCCTAAGCGGCCAGCATTTTTTAGCCTAACACCAACGACTTGAGAGCCGCTGACCTTATGTTCTTCGAGTTTACCTTCGTTGGCCTTAAGTGAAAGCGAACTTCCTTTATTGATGATCACTTCACATTCATTAGCGCCCATAGATAAGGCCATATCAATTACTTTTTGTACTGTCGATTTCATTGACGACCCCCTACTAAAATATCGTCTACTTTGATGGCGGGTTGTCCTACTGTTGTTGGTACGGCGCCTGAAACAGAACCACACATACCGGCGGCAAGAGCAAAGTTATTTCCAACCATACTGATTTGTTTTAAAACCTCTGGCCCAGTACTAATCAAAGTAGCACTCTTGAGTGGACGCTCAATTTTGCCATCAATAATGAGATAGCTTTCTTGCGCGTTGAAATTGAACTCTCCTGTTCCTGGTTGAACAGATCCGCCACCCATTTTTTTGCAATAAATTCCTTTTGAAACACTTGCAATCATCTCTTCAAGTGAACTCTTACCAGGTTCAATAAACGTATTTCTCATTCTTGATGCCGGTGCAAAACGATAGCTTTGGCGACGTCCTGATCCAGTTCTAGCGTATCCTGTTTTTTCTGAGCCAATGCGATCAACCATGAAACTAGTCAGGACACCGTCTTTGATCAGCTGAGTTTTTTGAGTTTCCATTCCTTCGTCGTCAATAGAGATTGAGCCCCATTCATTGTCTAGAGTTCCATCATCAACAGCACTTACGCATGGGTTGGCGATCATCTGATCCATTTTGTCGTGGAAGACGGAAGCTTTCTTAGCGACAGAGGTTGTTTCTAGTAAGTGACCACAAGCTTCGTGGAAGATAACGCCACCAAAGGCATTATCAATAATTACTGGCATTCTTCCCGCGGGACAAGGATCAGCGTGGAGCTTGGTCATGGCCTGTCTACCGATAACTTCACCTAATTGGGTTGGGTTTAGAGCATCTGTGTATTCCCAGCCTCGAAGCGCTCCTGGCGCTTCATAACCACTGGATTGCTCTGAGCCATCTTGGGCAACGGCTTGTCCCATGAGTCTTATATAGTTTCGCTCTTCAGCGATATGCAGTCCTTCAGAATTAAAAATCTCTACTTGCTGGCATTTTTGCATACCACTTGAAACGACCTGAACAATTTTTTCAGAAACTTTTCTAGTCGCTTGATCAAGTCGCATCAGCCAAGCGATCTTGGCATCTAGGGGGTGTTCACTATGAAGACTTAAGCTAGCTTTATGAATCTTACTAAGTGGTTTATCAATAAAATTGACTGGCCCAGCTTGAGCAGCCTGTTGATCATTTACCGCCAAAGTTGTGGCAATCTTCTTAAGTTCATCAGCGCTTGGATTATTGGTATAGCCATAAAGAACTTTGGTGCCATAGACGAGTCTTAGGCCAATTCCAAAGTCTACGCCGCCACCAATATCATCCACGGCGGAGTTTAGAATTTTAATTGTTTGGTTTTGTGTTTTTTCAATGAAAAGTTCGACAAAATCTGCCCCTAATGACAGGCCGTGATCTATTACTGATTTTGCGATATTCTTGTCTAATAACTGAATTGTAGAGCTCATAAATATATCCTCCAAGCTCTAGCATTCTACGGTATTTTGGCCTTAGACCACAGGGCCTTCGCGTTAATATAATGTGAACTTCGGGACTTAGATTTATGATAAAAGCGATTGAACTTTATACAGAATGTTTTACTCAGGTTTGGAGGGATTTAAGTCCTGATTTTAGCGAGAAGGAAGTAGAAATCGACCTCAATGAAAGCAAGGGAGCGCAAGAGGAGGTTAGCAGCGATGTTGATCTGGTTGAGCGTGCGCTGGCGCTAGTTTTAAAGAGCGCTTTAACCCAAACTTTAAGAGGCACTGAAGTTCGCGTCAGTGTTGGCTCTAGTGAAGGTAAATTAGCATTATGTATTCGCGATCATGGGCCAGGCATGGAGGACCATCAGTTTGCGCCTCTTTACTCAACAGACAAGCTGCAGCAATGGGGAATTACATGTAAGGCGAAATCTCATAAATTTGATGAATTTCCCGACGATCACGGAACCAGTATAACCATCATCTTCTAGCCTTAGAATTCACAATTTCCTGACATTTTCACTTCCGCTTTTTATTGACACTTTTTTTTACGCGTCCATTATATAGATAGGGTTTTGTTAACAATGGAGTCTAACCCATGAAGCGTATTGGCTTGTTTCTTTTAACGAATATTTTAGTAATTTCGGCAGTGACATTAATCTTACAGGTTTTTGGCATTGATAATTATTTAACATCTCAAGGGATCAACTATCAGTCACTACTTGTGATCTGTATCGTTTGGGGCATGGCCGGATCATTCATCTCATTGATGATGTCAAAGTGGATGGCCAAGAAAATGATGGGGCTCGAAATTGTCAGCGCCACAGGTCCCTACGGCTCAATCGTGCGAAAAGTCCATGAGATCTCCAGAAGAGCAGGCTTAACAGAAATGCCTGAAGTGGGAGTTTATCAAAGTCCCGATGTGAATGCTTTTGCCACGGGGCCAAGTAAAAATAATTCGCTAGTTGCTGTATCTACAGGGCTATTAGAACGAATGAATGAAGAGGAAGCTGAAGGTGTTCTTGCTCATGAAGTTGCGCACATCGCAAACGGAGACATGGTAACGATGGCACTCATTCAAGGTGTAGTGAACGCATTTGTTATGTTCTTGGCCCGTATTGCCGTTTTTGCTATTGATCAGGCAACACGTCGAGATAATGATGACGGTAAAGGACTTGGTTTTTTTGCACATATCTTCTTGGTGCAAATTTTCCAAATGGTCTTCGGTCTCTTGGCCGCTCCTGTTGTCATGGGCTTTTCACGTTGGCGTGAGTTTAGGGCAGATGCAGGAAGTGCAAAGCTTGTGGGTAAAGAGAAGATGATTGCCGCACTTGAGAATTTAAAGCGCAATTACGCTATTCAAGAGCAAGTTAAAGAAGAGCCTGCCATGGCAGCAATGAAAATTTCATCAAAAGGCTCATGGGCAGAACTTTTTTCTTCTCACCCGTCACTCGATAAAAGAATTGCAGCTTTAAGATAGCTTTTTGATAGCCAGGTGATACTCGCGCACTAAATCTTGCACACATTGCTTAACGCTGGGAATGTTTTTGATTTGTGCGCACACTTGGCCAATTTCAAGTTCACCGTTTTCCATATCACCATCGAGCATGCCGAGCTTTGCTCGACCTTTTCCAAGTAAAACTTGAAGTTCCTCGGCACTGGCACACTTAGATTCCAGCTCTTGAACTTGCTTAAAAAAATCATTCTTCATTAAACGCACGGGAGTTAAAGACTTCATCATCAGCTTTGTTTCATTTGAGTGAGCATTAATGATTCTATTCTTAAAATGATCATGGGCACTTGATTCTTGTGTTGCCACAAAGCGTGTGCCAATTTGAACTGCGCTTGCTCCAAGTGCATAGGCGGCAGCAATTTGTCTGCCACAACCGATACCACCGGCAGCAATGACAGGAATTTTTACCGCATCAACAACTTGCGGAATAAGAACCATGGTTGTGATTTCATCAATACCGTTGTGCCCACCAGCCTCAAAACCTTCGGCCACAACAGCGTCACAGCCGGCAGCTTCACATTTAATAGCTTGCTCTGGGGTTGAGCAAACATGAACTACCGTGCAGCCTTTATCTTTGAGCATAGGAGTAAACTTTTTAGGAGATCCAGCGGAAGTAAAAAAAATCTTTATCCCTTGATCCAGAGCAACTTGTATTTGTTCTTCAGCGCCATGATAGAGCAGGGGAATATTAACTCCCAGAGATTGAGCCCCAAGAGCTTGAGCTTTGAGCAAATGCTCTTTTAATAATGGTGACTTCATTGAGCCGGCGCCTATAAGACCGAGGCATCCAGCATTTGAAGCTGCGGCCGCTAGCTTGGCGCCCGAGACCCAAACCATGCCTGCCTGAATAATCGAATATTGAGTTTTAAATAGGCCGTTTAATGGAGAGGACTTAAGCATACTTAGGCTTTTTTCTTGAGAGTTTTTTCTATAACTTTCAAAATTTTAGTAGCTTCATCGGTTTGATACTTTTCAAACATCACCTTAATGACGGGAGTAAGCTCTTTGCCGTCAGCGCTCTTTTCTTTATGCTCTAAAAAGTATTTGGCGAAATCTGCTGCAAGAACAAAGATACGAGTTAAGCCCGGTAATGAATCTAGATTTGTTTTAGTGTAGCCCTTACCATTAGGTGCTCCGTGATGAGATTTGATAATTTCATCAACACCAATAGGAGCTTCAGGGTTCTTTGTAATTAAAAGCGAGGCTTCAAGAGCGTGATTAAAAACCATGTCCCAATCGGCCTCATTTAAATTGGCAGCTTCAAGTTCCTCATAAGAAGAAATCTTGGCGTATTCTTCATGTTCAACAAGAGAGATATTTTGAAAAAAGGCAGCATAAGCGAGTTTGTTGTAAGCTTCCTTTTTGCCAATGCCAAGCTCTTTTAAAGCTTGTGAAGCAATGACTGAGGTCATATGTGAATGCTGGTAGAGGTAGCTTGATTTAGAGTTAATTATTCGGTGAAGCAGACCAGACATCTGAGGTGATTTTTCGACAATTTGAACCATCTTGCCAATAACTGTCTCAGTTAACTGTAGCGTGGCCGATGTGAATCCAAACTTTAAAATTTCTTTTGAAGCATAGTCGAAAGTCTCGGCCAAGTTTGTAATCATCTCAGGGGATTCAATCGGTGTTTGATCGAGCTTTAATACCAAGTGATCACTTACAAAGTTAGTAAAATTCTTTAGAAAGTCTCTGTGAACATGAAAGTGTTTAAGTCCTTGATCCTCGTAGCGCTTAATAACTTGTTTGTTGAAAGTGTCACCGCCATGAAAGCGCTTAACAAATTGAAAGTCATCGGCCGATTTTTTAATCTTGATGTAAATTTCACAAGGTGTGCGATCAATTAAATAAAAATTAGCCAAATTAATAGGAACATATTCAGGTCTAGGTTTTTTCTCAACACTCTCAGGTGTTACACCTAAAATTTTAGCGCAAACTTTGACGACACTTTCCCAGTCCTGCGAATCCGGGACATTGACGAGTTCGCCCTCCTGATGGTTGGGTGCTTCTCCAACGACTATAAGAACAACTTCTTGAAGACTTTCACGAAGATAATCTAAAACAATTTGTGCTGTAGGCTCGGCACCAATCTTACTCTTGCAAATGATGGCATCGATATCTGGTAAAATAGATAATAAAGCTGTGACTTCGGCCGCGTCTTTTCTGGCTATAACTTGGGCGCCAATATAGGTGGAAATATTGAGCGTTAACAACTCATGAAATGGCTCATTGTCCTCGACAAGTATAATTTGACCCATGCTTCCCCTAACTAGGCGTTATTCTTGTCTTTTATTATCCTTCAGAGTTAGTTTCTGCGCAAGGCTTGGGCAGCAGATGCTCTCAGTCTTTTCTCCAAAATCTCATCTACTGGTCCTACCAAATGGGCACTTGTACGCTCACGCTTACCGGCAAATCCTTTGTGTGAATGAGGGTGCCAGCCGGCCTCCAAAAGACTTTTTCGAATAGAGACAGAGGCGCTATAGGTAGATAATATGCAGTCCTTGGCCGCCAAATCTTTGAGCATTTCAAACCATTCCACGCTCCACAGGTCTGGATTCTTCTTGGGCGAGAAAGCATCTTGGTAAATCGCATCGAATCTCGGCAGGGGAGCCTGTTGTAAAGTTTCCGTGGCGTCACCAAGGATGACGTCAATGTTTAAAAAGTCACTTTCAAATTGATAGACTTGATTTTTTAGTTCTAAGAGTGAGAAGTCAAAGTTATCGCATTGAATATTTTTCTTCGACCACTCAACTAATTCTTGGTCGAGTTCGACACTCACAAAATGTAAGGGACGTTTTTGATCGGGCTTTAAGTGCTCTAATGTCGCTTTAAGACCAATACCTAGACCAAATCCAATTTCTAAAACAGACGAAACTGGTCTGGAAAGTATTTTACAGCCTTCAATATAATTATAAACGGTCTCGCTATAGGCACCGTGATCTGAATGGCAGTTTTCGTCGAAATGCTCTGACCACAGGGTAGGAGAGTTGTCCTTAGTCGTAATAATTTTATATTGGCCAAGTTGACCTTTAAAGTCAGACATAGGGATCTCTTTTAAAGATTTACTGTTGGTAACCGAAAAGTCAGTGATGAGATTTCCATATTTAATCTTTATTTGCACCCTTATTTTTAGCTCTTGTGGAAGAGACTATAAAGCGTCGCGCTCGCCAGCTTCGACTCTTGGTCAAGTGCTGCAAGGATCAAGCACGCTTGAGGGTGATCAAAAGTCCATCGCTTATAATATTTGCTTTGAACTTATGAATAAAAATATGGCATGGAGACAAAATCTCCTGAACAAAACTTTTCTTTTTGATGTTGAAGAGATTGCTTGTGACTCAGAAGTAAGGCTTAAGAAAATTGTTTCTGCCACGTTGAAACAAAGCCTGAATTCATCACCCATGACTTTTGATCCTTCTCCCAATGATTCCGTTCCTTTTTCACAAGTGATTAGTCATTTGCATGGTCCGCTTGCAAGTGTTTGCACGGCCGTTTTAAAGGGAACATCGATTAGCAACACAGCTGATCTAAGCGATGGCTCAAAAGCTTCCTACACATTCTTCAAAAAATCAGATAGTGGCTTTGATGGCTTTAAGGTTGAGTATACAGATACTCAATCGACTACAATCGTTAAGAATATCGTCTATGAAATCGCTCTTAACGCAGTGGGGCTCCCTAGTGCAGATCACAAGGGGATTGAGCTATCAGTCGAAAGTACTTCTGCCTGTGAAAACTCTGCGGCCGTCATGACTAAAAAACAAACTTTTCAACCTTAAATTTGACCTTTTTACTTATAGATAGCTAATATGAAGCTTCCTTATTTATGGAGCTTCTTTCATGTCCTTGAATGCTGATAAACGCCCAGCTCTCTTACTTTCACTTGTTCCCGTTGTTTTCCTTATGGGCTTGCTCATCTTTAATATTATTTTGTTTAAAGACGATGCTACAGGTGGCCCAAATCAATTAGCACTCCTAGCTTCAGGTGCGCTTGCGGCCGTGATTGGTATCTTTGTACTCAAACGTCCCTACGATGAAATTGAAAATAGAATTGTTAAGTCGATCTCAATGGCGATTCAGGCGACTCTTATTCTTTTAGTGGTTGGCTGCTTAATTGGAACTTGGATTCTAAGTGGCGTCGTACCTTCTATGATTTATTACGGTCTTCAATTGATTCATCCCGCTGTCATTTTGCCTGTTTCAGCTCTTGTCTGTGCCATTGTTGCCCTTGCTACGGGCTCAAGCTGGTCGACGACAGGGACAGTTGGTATTGCATTAATTGGCATTGGCCAGGCCATGGGAATTCCACTTGGTATGGTCGCGGGCGCGATCGTTTCAGGCGCTTACTTCGGCGATAAGATGTCTCCACTTTCAGATACGACCAATCTAGCTCCTGCCATGGCGGGAACAGATCTATTTACTCATATTAGGTATATGGTTTACACCACAGTGCCGGCCTTTATTATGGCACTCATTCTATTTAGTATACTTGGTTACTTTCAAGGCTCGAGCGCAGAGTCGGCGGGTAATATCCCAGAAGTTCTAACTCAAATTAAAGCCATTTTTCATATTGGGCCGCATCTCTTTATCGTGCCTGCCATGATTCTTGTGATGGTCGTGATGAAGACCCCCGCACTTCCGGCCATGATTCTTGGAACTATAGTCGGTGGCGTTTTTGCTCTAATTTTTCAACAGGATCTGATCGCTCAGATGATGGGAACAGACTTCACTCTCGTGGGTGGTTATAAAGTTTTAATGGGCGCTGCCTATAATGGTTTTAGCTTTGAGAGCGGTAACAAATTAATGGATGGATTATTTAATCGTGGTGGCATGAGCGGAATGTTTGGCACGGTGACTTTAATCTTAATGGCCATGATCTTTGGTGGTGCGATGGAAGGAACGGGAATGCTTCAGCGAATCGCTGACTCGATTCTTGGCATGGTCCGTGGTGTTGGATCACTTATTGGGGCGACACTTGCTAGCAGTATTTTTCTTAATATGACGGCTTCTGATCAATATCTTGCCATTCTTATACCAGGCAGAATGTTTAAGGGAGCCTACGACAAATATGGTCTGCATCCTAAAAATCTTTCCCGTGCACTTGAAGATGCCGGTACAGTAACTTCGCCACTTATTCCGTGGAACTCCTGTGGTGCCTATGAGGCCGGAGTGATGGGTGTGGCAACTTTAGAGTATGCTCCTTACGCATTCTTTAACTATTTAAGTCCTGTTGTTTCTGCTTTCCTTGCAGGCTTTGATATTGGGATTGAAAGAGCAAGCGTAAAGGTTGCCCCCGGCGAAGATGAGGCCGAGGGCGCAGAGCTAGCTTAAATTTAAAGCGACCAATCAGAATAAATAGCTTCAAGACGTGGCGTTACTAACTTCTTATATCTAAAGAAGAGGTCAGATCGCGTCTTGTCCTTATTGGCATGTTCGCAAAGCACTCGAAGAGTTTCCATATAGGAGAGTGCTTGCGCTAGTGTTTCAGCGTGAACCATGAGCTTGTCGACACCTTCCTCTGATTGCCAAGACTTTGCATTAAAGACTTTTGACCCGGCAGGTTTTAGCGAAGAAATGAGAAGGCCTAACATTTTTTTCTTAAATCTATAATGAGAGCTTTTAAATTCTTTGGCCCACTCTTGCGATCCACTTAAAAGATCTGCCCCTGGATGTTTGAAGAGAACATTTTGAAAGAACCTTTTTGGGTCTTTCATGGCGTATTTCACTACATCTTTTAGGGCCATGAGGGCTTGGATTTGTGAGGTTCCCTCATAAAGAAGTGGACCAAAGCTGTCACGGTGAAATCTCTCCACTGGGTACTCGTGCATGAAACCGTATCCACCAAGAACTTGAATCGCTCGTTGAGATAAAGTGACGGCCGTTTCACAGGCATAGTATTTGACTAGGGGAGTGCGCTTTCTGGTCCAAAGCTTTGCTTCTTCCAAGAGGTTTTGCTCCTCTTTTGAGAGATCTCCTGTTTCGGAATGCTTAAGTTCTAATTTTTGGAAAATATCAAAATGAGAAACCGTATCAACTAATAATGCTCTGATAGCGTCACGCTCAGTCGTGTAATCATTCAGAAGTCTCTTCATCAGTGGAAGTTCAGAAATTGGTTTTCCAAATTGCTGTCTTTCCTTTGCATACTCGACGGCATAACCGATTGATGCTTCTATCACTCCAAGAGATTGCATTCCAACTGCAATGCGAGCTTCATTCATAAGATGAAGCATCATTTTGAAACCTTCACCCTCTTTACCTACAAGACTCGCTTTTGAGTTCTCATACAGAATTTCAGTTGTGAATGAACCATGCATTCCCATCTTGTCTTCATTTTTAACAACTTGAAAATTATTTTTACCATCACCAAGATCTTGTTCGATTAAGAACATGGAAATACCATCAAGTCCCTCTGAAGCTCCTGTAATTTTTGCTAGCGTGAAGTGAATACCGCCTCCGCCATTTGTAATAAAAATTTTCGAGCCATTGACTAAATAGGAGCCGTCGCCCTGTGGATTAGCAGATGTACGAATAAGTCCGAGATCAGAACCGCAACCTGGTTCGGTTAAACACATGGAGCCGCTGATATCACCAGAGACAATCATAGGTACTAAACGAGCCGCTGTTTCTTCATCGCAGAAGCGGTGAACCATCTCTCCAATCGAAGTGAAAAAGGCGAGTTGAGTTGAAGAGGCGAGGCAAGCTCTGGAGAGTTGGCCTAGAACAATCATATGTAGACTGGCTGGAACGCCCATGCCGCCATACTTCGTCGGTAGACTGATTCCGTAGAGCTGTAGCTCTTTTGCTTCTTTATAAAGTTCGGCCAGGGCTTCACTTGGGATCGTCTTGCCATCGACAACTTGTCCGGCACCATCATCATCAAGCTTAGCGGCGCGACCAGCAACTGAAGTGCCACACCAGTTTCCAGTCGTGTCCATCAACTCTTCAAAAAACTGTAAGACTTCCTCTTTTGAGTTAAGCCCGTCTTCTGTTGGATAGGAATTGTAATACAAAGGGATAATAGTCTCCCAATCCATGGCGTGTTTAAATAACCAAGTCCATTCCTTTTCATCGCTAAAATAATTCACGAAAGCTCCTTTAAGTTTAAGCCTCGCTATTATAGCAGAGAATTTTTAGGAATCTGAAGATTACTGGGTGATTTCGTAGTCTAGAAATTGACCGATTTGATCTGACCTAAGGTTGATGATTTCATTTTGCTCGTTGCTTCCACCAAGCTCAATTCCTTCATTTTGTTGCTGGATATTTTGACGAAGGGTGTTGGCATAATTGGTATCGTTAAAATTACTCATACCAGAGCCTGATCCAATTTGAGCATTAGCACTTAGATTTGCTACATTGTCTAGTTCGAGGTCTAGGACTCTAATATTGCTTTTGCCGCCTTCAACACTGAAATAACCTGAGATAACGTTATTAAAGTGCATGAGTTGAACATACTCATTGCCGCGACCTAGTATTCGATCTCCTGCTTGTGCAATATTACTTTGCAAGGAAGCGGGGTCATCTTTAGATTCTAGTTGTTTAACTTTTTGGGCAAGACTTTCAACCAGCGCATTTCGCTCATTCATATAGGCGCCACTAATTTTTTTAAGCGTATCTTCAACGTTAACTTCGTCTACAGCAATACTGGGGTCAAGCCGTCTGAGTAGGCTTTTCTTCTCTTCTTCAGAAAGCTGAGCAAGTTGAGTCGGATCAAGTTGTTCTTTTAAAATCTCTGTCTCAAGCATGAAGGCGACACCTGAAGCTCTGGTTCTCTTCTTTTCTTCTTCGGTATTAGCGATTAAGTTGATGCATTGGCCATCGCTTGGGTTTTGCTTACAGGTTTCAATTAACTGAGCATCAGCTGAGATGGCCCCATAATAACTGTCTTCGGCAATCACATCACCTGAGGTGATTGTCGTTAAGCGATCTACGTCAAGATCTCCAAGTTGCTTTTCTTGAACTTGTGCAATGGCTGATTGCTTTCCTTTTATATCTTCATCATTTTGTAGAATATTGTTAAGCTTTTCCGTCGCTGCTAGTTGACGTCTAAGACCATCGACATAGGCAACGGTTTCGCAGGCGCGTTGTTGACTAGAATTTTTAATCGCATCTACTTCATCGTCATCATTAGCGGTTTTAAAAGCAATGCCTCGTTGATTCATTGACTGAACATCTTTATCTTTTGGAACAGAGTAACTGCTGTAGTCGATGACTTTGTTAGTATCTTGAGCATCGACTTGCAAGTTAGACGCACCATCACTATCGCTTGCACTACCTCCTGCCTTAGGTTTTCCTTTGGCCAAGCGGCATAGCATCGGTAGGTGAGCGGCACATTTAAAAAACTGTCCGGAGAGGACTTGTCCTGCAGTTGCATCACTACCAGCTTGGGTATTTTGTAGTGAATCGATATTTTTTTGTCTGAGAGCTTGATAGCCGCTGGAGCCTGGTTTTAAGATCACAAGCTTTCCAGTTTCAGTCCACCCTGCATCGATACAGACCGCACTCCAAGCAGAGATGACGTTCTTACCAAGTTGTGTTTTAGCCAATTCAAAAAAGACTTGTTGGTCAGTAATTGAAATCTTGCCATCACTTGATTTAAAAGCTTCATCTAAGCGTTTACCGTAAAAGTCACCCAGCTTTTTAAGTGCCTTAGTTTCTGGATCATCCTTAGCATCTTCGGCAACGGTTCCAATTCTTGCGCCAGATACAGTTGATCTCAGATTAACGGAGTTTTGAGAATCTGGTTGGGCCGCTTGCTCAGCTTCTTGAGCCAGTCTTATCTTTTCTTTGACTTCATTCTTTGTTCCATCATCAAGATTACTCCATAGACAAGAAGAAATGTTAGATGTGTTTGGATCGTCATAACACTTTTTAAGAGCTTCCTGAACCTTCGGCATTTCGTTAACAACAGCTTGAAGGGCATCGTTGGGTTGTTGGTTGATGACACCCGCCGTGCCAGGCTGTGCCCCTTGAGCCAAGACGCTCAAGCAAACAAAGCTAGATAATAGAGAAATAGCGATACCTAATTTCATAATCTTATTATGCCATAATGCTAAAAAAGAGCCTAATAATAGGCCCTTAGTCAGCTGTTCATGCCTATGATTTAAGGCACAGTCTTAGTGGCGGTCGATATGCCTCATAGTGGGGTAGTGGTGCTTCTTTTCTTCTAGGTTATTCTTCTTCTTTTCCTGGGCCACCGACCTAGCTGGAGTGGAACAAGACTGGAAAAAGGCAATCATTGAGATCAGAATAAGACTTGTCATTTTTTTCATGCAGCACTCCTTTCAACTTCGTTTTTATCAAATAATGTTTCGAGCATATCTTCTTGAGCGACCATACCGATGACTTCGCCATAATCATCAACGATAAGGGCAATCTCACATTCTCTTTTTCTAAACTTAGTTAAGAGCTTTCTGGCGCGCATATTATGCGGCACCGTTAAAATTGAGCGGGCGAGTGTTCGCACCGGCCTTTGGCCATCACCATTAAGTAGGGCTTCAGCCAAATCAGCTCTGTTCACGTAACCTACGGTTTCGTTATGAATTCGCCCAAAAAGTGGAAATTTATTATTTTTGCATTCGGTGATTAAATGATGAGCAGATTCAATTGTGTCGTCTGGATCAAGAGCGACCAGATCTCCACGGTGAATCATAATATCAACGAGACGCCACTGCTTAAATTGCAAAACATTGTTAAGCAGTTGATACTCACCCGCCTCGATTGCGCCGTCTTTGTAACCTTGCTCAGTGATGGTTTCAATTTCCGAGCGAATGACTGGCTCTTGAACTCTTCCAAGACCTAACTTTTGAACAATGGCGGTCATCAGCGTAAAAGGTGCAGCAAAAAGTTTTACTGCCGGCAAAGTTGCAACGGCAAACGGCCCAAGCTTTTGCCAATAGTGATTGGCGATGGCACGAGGTAGAACTTGGGTCAATGCAACCATCGTAATCGCGGCGAGAAATGCTGCCATTGGAACAGCACTACTACCGTAGACGTCAGTCACATGAAGCCCAATAAGTGCAGCCCCAAAAACAATTAAGAGGGTAGAGACACCCGCAAGTGCAGATTGATTGATTTCAAAATCATCGTTGAGTTGTTTGAGCTGCTTGGCCAAATCAGGGTTTTCTTCTTTGAGATGTCTTAGAAAAGTTGGTGAAATATTAATAATGATCGTTTCGATCAGGGTGCATATAAAACCCGTCGCGACTGTCATTGCAATGATAAATGAGAAAGTTAGCATACTGTACTTGTCGGACAATATGCGTGTTTACTTGAGCTTTATCGTTCGTATTTACTTATGAGATATCGACTATTTACGGGTCAAATCAACCATTGTTTCTGTTTCTTTTGTAAATGATGGCTTGATGATGCTTTCAATCGCGAACATCGCCTTAACCGAGCTAATATTCGTGGTGACAACCAAAGTGGCTTCACCATTTAAGTCATAATGTCTTGTCAGGCTGATACCGGCATTGCTGTATTTCGAGAAATCGTGAATATGGCGATAAATCGTCGAGTCAGCCTGGCCTAAAGTTCCATCGAGACGACGGGCGCGGTCAATCGCTTCAATAACTGCAGCATCATTAGCAGTTGATACGATTTCTGAGTCGTATTCCATATCCATAATATAGCTGAATCCAAATAGGCCTTTAGTGCTTACTTTAAATGAGCGCTCAGAAATTTTGCTGACTTTAGCGTGTGGCATGAGACGTTTAATTTCGCTTAAATTTGTGATCTGTTGGTAATTAAAAAATTGAACCGGCTTCTTAATAATGTAAGCGACTTTATTATAGAGAATTTTAGAGCTACCAATTTGCGTGATACCTACAGTATCAACATTGGCGATTTCTAGTGGAAGATCACTGGCATTCATAAGGGAGAAAGAGTAGTGGATCTCCCCTTTTGCTAGATCATTATAATTGATTGAAAAATTTAACTCGGGTTTTTCTACCATCTTAGCTTGGGCAAAGTTAAATAAGGCCAAAATTGCTAAAACGAGGCCAAACAGCAGCTTTTTCATTCAAATCCTCCAAGATGGCGGCAGAATAACACGCTGAGTCGTAGGCGTCAGCTAACCTTGTAAATCTTACGCTCAAGTCTAGTTGTCAATGAATGCTGTTTGCTTATAACCTATGAATATAACGTAATTTTGAGAGGGAGTTTTCTATGAAAACAGTCATTTTTATCGCTTTATTTGCCATTTCTGGCCTTGTTCAGGCCCAAGCTCTACGTGAGCTTCGTTGTGAATCATTCTCCGATCAAGTTGAAGTGAATCTAGACTTTGGCTTTAATCGTGGACTAAGAACTGCTTCAGCTGAGATCTATCAGAATCGTTCACTTGTTGAGAGAACTTTTCTAAATCTTCGCGGAACTTTTGGTCAATACGAGTACAGATATTACGGCTCATTTGGAACTGAATTTGTTCTAAACACATGGCCAGATCTAAAGCCACAATGGGGCCGTTCATATCGCGGAGAACTTAGAAGTCGCGATGCAAGTTCACGCAATATGCGTTGTCAGTTCTGGTACTAAGGCCAAATCGGGCTCAGATGGGCACAAAAACCCTCCCCTGAGTCTACCCCCTATAAGGGTATTTATGTGGGGTAAAATATAGAGCTTTATATTTTATCCCTTTTTTTCACACTTTCCCCTTTTCTCACCTTACATTTTTTATCTCAGGCATGATGCTTCAAATGTATAAAATACTCTCACTCTTTATTTTGATGAGTTCAGTTGAAGTTTGTTTGGCGCAAACTGGAGCAGCACGCGTTCGCTCAAAAATTGAATTTATAAAAAAGAATGTTGATTTTGGATTTCGCCGTTTTTACCAAGTGAAGATCATCGACTCAGATGAAGCCAATGCTTATTCGCTTGGAAATGTGACTTTAGTTAGCCAAAAAATGCTGGATCTTTTAGACGATCATGAGCTTATGGCCGTGATTGCACATGAGATGGCCCACCGTGAAAAATACCATATCTTCTCTCGCTCGGGCATGATAATTGGTGGCGCGATTGCAGCCCTTCTTGATTGGCACAATGAAACCCCCTATTCCGAGCGTTTTTCAGGTTTTAATCAAGACTATCAATTGCAACAAGAATTACAGGCCGATTGCTATGCCTATAATTGGTTGAGACAATTAAACAATAAAGGATTTCCCTTCGAACCAACGGATCTAAACCGAGCAACAACAAAAATCTTCGATATCGATTTTGATACTGTTGAGCCGCAATATTTTGAAGATAATCCCGCCTATATTCGCTTTCATAAAATCAAACGAGGTCATGCGAGAAATTGCGAAAATTGACCTTAACCTGACTTGGTTCTAGGTCGTGGATACGTTAAAGTTTTTTGATTAATTCAAAGGATCTTTATGCGTATACTTTTTCTACTTCTCTTCGTCATTTCCTGCGCCAGTCAACAAACGACAGACTTAAAGCCACAATACAATCAAAGTCTCGATGGCTTTGAATATCCCTATAAGGTCCACAGCTTCAAAGTCATGAATCATGCCATGGCCTATATGGATATTCCCTCAGTTGGACCTGCAATTGGAACAGTTGTTCTTATGCATGGAAAGAATTTTAATGGCGCCTATTGGGGCAAAACTGCTGCTGATCTGGCAAAAATTGGCTTTCGAGTGATCATCCCTGATCAACTGGGTTTTGGTAAATCAGATAAACCGACTGATTATCAGTATTCATTTCATGCCCTGGCCGACAATACCAGGCGCTTGTTAGATCACCTTAAAATTGAGCGAGTGAGACTTGTTGGACATTCTATGGGAGGCATGGTGGCGACACGCTTTGCCCTTATGTTTTCTGATCGTGTCACTCACCTAGCGCTAGTTAACCCGATTGGACTTGAAGACTGGAAGCGAGTTGTCCCCTACACACCTATTGATCAACGAATTGCAGGCGAAAGAAAACAAACCCGCGAGTCGGTTGTGGCGTATCAACGCAAGGCTTACTATGACGGTAAGTGGAGCGATGAGTATGAACAGACAGCCGCCCATTTAATTGGTTGGGCGCAAGGTCCTGATCAAGATGTGACAGCTGAGGTTGCTGCCTTAACTTATGAAATGGTGTTCACCCAGCCCGTCGTTTATGAGTTTAATCTACTTAAAATGCCAACACATCTCATTATCGGTGAGCGCGATCGTACCGCACTTGGAAGAAACCTAGTTCCTGAGCGTGTTGCAAATGAGCTTGGTCGCTATGATCGACTTGGAAAACAAACCTGCAAAAAGATTGAAAAATGTACGCTCTTGAGCTTGAAAGGCATTGGCCATCTGCCGCAAGTTGAGTCTTATGACTCCTATATTAAGTCACTCAAGGGCTTTCTTAAGAACTAGCTAGTAAAAAATTCATATTTAGTTCTTTTCTATGTCAGTAATTATTCCCCATGATATCAGCTTACTACACTAAGTTTTGGGGAATAATTATGAAGTTGCAATTGGCCTTATCACTACTTTTGATTGCAAGCAGCGCAGTTGCTGGGGATCTCTCCATGTACTGTGGCAAAGGCACGGTTGATCAAATGGATGAGTTTGTCGATTCAGGACTTGTTCGCGATGAAAGTGCCTATGCCCGATTTGACGATGGAGTCATAAGCTATAGTGTTATCTATAGTGATGGAGAGTATACTTTTATTAAATCCAATCGCAATATTGGAGGCGTAGAGTTCTTTCAATCTAGTGCAAGTGGCGATTTTTCACAATCAGAGCTCGTCGATGGCTTTAGCTGTCATATCAATGATTAAAGACCGAAATGAGAAATAGCCTGAGTTGAAAGATGAGTTTTGCCACTAAGATCAATGGCAAGTCCAATCAAGTTCCTTGAGTTTAAAAAATCCATTGCTTTACTTGAATTTAAATTCATAAGTGCGGTTGCAAGTACGTCAGCGCTAAGAGCTGTCTTATCAATTAGTGTGACACTTGCAAGCTCTGCTGGAGCATCAGAGTTAACATTGATAATATGATCTCCCCTGACATAGTTACCAGAGGTCACTAGAGCACCATTTGATAACTGAACAATTCCTGCTGCGCTTGTTGAATCTTTGGCGAAAGGATTTCTAATGCCAAGCCGCCAAGGTCTCGGAGCATCTGGAGCGCTATGAACTCGCATATCTCCAGAGCCATTAACAGAAAAATTGATAAGGTCATTGTTCTCTAAAAGTTCAAATGCTCGATCAACGGCGTAACCCTTGCCAATGCCGCCAAAACCAATGCGCATGTCTTTGTTGGCAAATGAGATCGTGCGCTCATTGGGATCGAGTTCAATGTGCTTGTAGTTGATTAAGGACTTAAAATAATCGATCTCTTTTTTCGAGAGATTTTTATTTTGAGCCTTAGCGACACGTACTCTATGAGCAAGAGAGGCAAAACTGATGTCAAATAGCCCGTTGGTTGTTTTTGAAAATGAGAGAGCGGTTTGAAGAAGGTTAAATATCTCATCGTCTACCACGTAAGCATTTTTCCAGGCATGATCATTGATTCGATTAAATGGACTATCCTTAAAATCAGTAAGTTTAGCCTCAATGCGATCAACCTCTTGGATGGCCAGATTAAAAAGCGCTAGAACATCGTCTTTAGATTTATTCTTTTGAGGGTAGGCTAAAAAGACAAACTCCCCGCCCATGGCTGCATGCTTGATTTGAAGGCTTACTTGAGAGGTATTTTCAAAACCTGCGCTCATAAGCTCTTAGGAGGAGTATTGCTGTCATAGATTGTTTTGCCGGCCTGGTTGATCACGATAGTCCGAGGAAGCTCTAAGATATCATTGTCTTTGCAAAAACTCTTATCTTTGTCGTGTAAAACCGTATAAGTAAAACCATGTTTTTTTGTAAAACGCTTAATATAAGCGGGCTTGTCACCTGCGTTGACAGCAAAGAATCGCGCTTTATTTGAATACTTCACTTTGAGCGCTTCAAGTTCTGGAATCTCTTTAATACAGGCCGTACACCAGCTTGCCCAGAAGTTTAAAACAACTAGTCCTTTTTTGAGTTCATTCTTTAACTCAAACTTCGTATTTGATTCGAAAACTGGGAGAGTAAAGTTTTCTATTGATCTCGCTTGAGCATTAAAACTCGAAAGCAATAGAAGACTGCCAATAAGCGTAGCGAAGACCGTTGCTGCGAATCGCATAATTAACTCCATTATCCCAAACGATATTTTCTAAATCAATATTAAGCACTTGCTTGTCGCCCAGCGAGTAAGCGTAAGCAGCACCAAGTTCATAAGAATCAAAATCTTCTAAGTCTGAATCACTTGTTTTAAATCCGGTGTGAGAACTATCAAAATTCTTTGCGAAATAATCGACTTGTGATTGTTGGTGATATCTGGCCGAAAATTCAAGCAGGTCTAGATCATCTCTGAGTGCGATAAAATATGAAGTTGAAATAGAGTTGGCACTTAAGCCCCATTGATCAAAGTAATGGCGATAGGCTAGGTGAAGTGCTGCGTCCTCCCCCACTCCGTGGACCCATTTGATACCACTTGAGTAACGTGCACGAGTATCAGGTAGGCTCTCTACTTCTCTAACTCCTGAGACAAGAACAGTACTAGCGGTTGATTCCAAGTTATTAGTGGCACGAACAAAGTCTAAGGAGAATTGTACAATATCTTTAATTGTTAAAATTTGTGATGCTTGCATTGAGACGGCCAGCACCTGGCGAGGAAGATATTCAGAAATTGTGGCCGTGTTAGTCGGAGTAATATCTTCAAATAATTTCACTGCATCTGCAAAGTAACGAAGGTCCATGCCAAGAGTAAAGTTATCTTGAGCAAAGCCTTTGCTTGCACCGATAGAGCCATTAAAAGAGCGGTAATCATACTCACTCGAAAAGCCGAGCTTGGCATGCCATTCAGTAGAACCATATTCCTGTCTTACACCAAAATTTCCACTAATACGTGTTTGCGGGCCAATGCCTTTGCCGCTAGCTCCGGTGAAACCATCAAGTTTAGTATCAGAGGCAGCACTCCATGCATCAAAAACAAAGTCAGCGTTAATTGCGGTATGTTCAGAGATTTGCGTTTCTATAAAGATCATTGGCTCGAAAACATTAGCCTCTTCGCGTCCGCTGTTGTCGGCCACTTGAGCGCCATCATTGCTATTTTGATGATAGATATTCGAGAGGAATTTGAACTTGGTTTTTCCTTTGGGCATCATCTCAGCCAGTGTGACCTGGATCTGCGAAACGATGAGGATTAAAGCGACGGATAGATAGAAAAGAGGGATTTTAGTTGCACCCACAACCACCTCCTACCGATGATGATCCACCAACAGCACCTTCTCTAAAGGCACGAATTTCATTCTTAAAGGAATTTTCTTGTGGTCTAGGATCTAAACTCATCATCCTTTTTGCAAGATGGCCTCGATCAATTTGTGGCACATTAGCGCATGCGGATAAAACTAAAAGTAGAAATATGTACTTCAAATAAGCCTCACAGATATATAGCGTGGATGAGCACGGCCAAGGCGGCCAAGAACATCGCGATACTAAGTGTCGTTTGAATGTTTTTGTCTGATATCTTTTTGCCAAAAATATTACCAAGGATTGATCCACTTGCAAAACCGATGACGACTGGCAATGCGCGTTCATCTATATGTCCAAGTTGCCAATGTTTTAAAGATGAAACAATTGCTGTAACCATGATCATGGCCAAAGAAGTAGCGGCAGCCCGCTTGGCAGAGAGCTTAAAGACTTTAAGCAAGATTGGAGTTTTGAGAATACCTCCTCCAACTCCAAACAAGCCTGCCAAAATACCAGAGAGCATTCCTAGAAAAGAAGTACCAGGTAAATTATTAAAGCGTTCAACAAATTTGCCCGTTTCTTTCTTATGTCTCATCTGCCAGGCCATGAACATAATAAATGCGCTGAAAATAAACTCGAGTGGTCTGACGGGCAAGATAGCGGTTAAGGTTGCTCCAAGCCATGCTCCCACAATCGTTGGAATCTCCAACTTAACCGCACTCTTGTAATCAATTTTTTTAAGCCTGCCATTGTTGATCGTTGAGATAAGGGCCGAGGGAAAAAGAGCCAGGGCAACCGAGCCAACGGCCATTGGCAGAGGAAAACCGGCTACTAAAACGAGCAGGGGAACCATGAAGACTCCCCCACCAAGACCTACTAATGTACCTAGAAATGAAAAACTAGCACCTGCTAAAAGAATAATAATGGTCATGAAATAGTTCGACCTGGGCGCAATATATTTTCTTTCTTGAATACCTCACTCACTCTTGTGACGATATCTGTTTGTAATGCTTTCTCATAGCGCACATCGAGAACATAGGACTTAACTAAGAACTTTAGAGCGGGTGATAAGGCAAACTCGACTTCTTCGACAACAATCGCAACAGGTTTTTCGAGGTAAACAAAACGGCTTGTTACCATGACCTCATGAATAAGTGCTTTCACCTTTTCGATGTCTTCATCAATACTCGTGTGAAACTTAACAACGACCATCATGTCGAGTGCGCCAGCATTACCAGAGGAGACAACATCAGTGATAAACTTTGAGTTTGGGATTGTGACAAGGTTGTCATCAAGTGTATTTAATCTCACTGCGCGAAGACCAATGCTCTTGATCTCACCGTAGACATCAGCAAACTGAACACGATCGCCAACGTGAAATGGCCTATCAAATAGAAGAATGATACCGGCAAACAAAGAGCCAATGACGTCCTTCAGTGCAAAACCAATCGCAACAGCTAACGAACCGCCAACAGCAACTAAGATTTCTTTTCCAGGCTGAATCGTCGACATGAAAAGTCCGACACCACCAAAAATATAAAATGAAAAACTCAGGATAGTTGTGATTTGAAGTATGAATAGGCGTTTCGATGGAAACTTTGAGCCCAGTTCTTCGCTCCAGTCCTGCAAGAGTTTGACGAGCTTGACTAAGATGATGAGGCCAATAACAAGAATAACAATCTTGCCAGGCTTCAATAACTCAAAGAATGCTGTAATTTGGTTTAAGTCTTTAGCCTCCATAAATGAAGTTCCTTTTTCTTAGATGTGTAATCAGTTTTCTTTGTGAATCAGCAACAACACGATAGCGTCCATCTTTTGAGCGGCTTAAAAATTCATTCTCAAGTCCAAGTCGTAGAGCGTAGCGCACAGTACCCTCTGGAAGATCTGTCACATCGATAGATTCATTTGTGGAAAGATTTTCATGTCTGATGAGGGCCGAGTAAACAAAGAGAGCATCATCAGAAAGATCAGATAAAATTTCTAGCTCGGGGTCATCTGGGAGACCAACTCTTAAAGTTTTACCTCTTTTTCTTGAAAGAGAACTAAGCCATAACTCTTGTGCGGCCCTCGGGTTCCCGCCGGATTGCTCCCAAAGAAGTTTGAAAAACTTAGATTCAATAGCGGCTGCAGCATCTTCAACTTTAGCGCTTCCGACTGCCTGTAAGATGGCATCAAAGCTCAGCTTGTACTCACCTTGTTGATGTCTATTCATGATCAGCTCGCGAATATCAGCGTCCTTCCATGAGTGTGCTCGCAAGACTGTCCTAAAGTGCTGGTTTTTACCAAAAACTGCGTTTAGGAATGCCCATGAGTAGCGATTAAAACTTGCGGCCCAAAAGAGATTCTCTGTTCTCGTTCCAATAAGCTCAAGTAATGTTTTGTAACCTTCAAATCCGCCAACGCGTGAGAGAAAGAGGTTCTGTGTTTCATCAAGTAGTAATAATGTTGGTTTAAGTTCGCGGTCGAGTTCAATCAAGCTTCTTCCACCATCAGACAAATCGGCCTGAAGAAGATTTCCAAAGAACTTGAGAACTGCTTCTCTATTTAAAAGTTTTGAAGGAACATCGACGGCAAGAACTGTAATGTCTTGATGTTTTAATGCAATTTGAGCAAGTGCAGTCGACTTTCCGCTTCCTTTGTCTCCGTAAATGGCAAGCGAATGCTCATCGCTCTTACCACTCTTCCACTCCCCAATCTCAGTATCCATTTTCTGCAGGATTCCTCCTGTAGGCTCAATTAAGATCGATGTATCTTCTGGTACACCCTTTGGAAAAAGATCGACATAGTCTTTGGGCAAGCGGCCATCATTACCATCGCCTTCAGCAAACTCTTCAACGCTCTCGAGTTGGCGTTTAAAGACTTGTGCCGAAAGCCTTTTGGACAGATCAAAGTCCGAACCAAGATCTTTAATAAAGCCTAGTGTCTCTGTAACGAGTGCAGCGACTAACCACGGTATAGATTTAATAAAATTTGGAAGTTTTTCATCAATTTTATCAAATGCTGTTAAAAATTTTCCACTAAGGTTTCCTCTAAATGCAGCAGCTGTTTCCATGCACCAAGCAGTTGCCCATTTCCAACCAAGAACGATAGAGGAGAACTTGATCAGGGTTACGAGTATTTCGTAAACCAATCCCCTACTCACGATTGACTCGACAGCATGAAGAATAATGAACGAAGTAAATGCAAAAAGTCCTATTGCTTTAGCAGTGGCCGTAGCCTTGAGCTTAATATCGCGAGAAAGCGACTTTCCACCATGACCTGACAGGTTGGTGAGAAAGAGCATAACGACTCGTCTAAATATTCTGTAGATCACAAAATATTTAAAGTATGGGAAAAGAAGACCGAGCTCCGCAATGACAGTTCCATTAAGTATATCTTCACCTAATGCAAGGGCCGTATACCAAAAGATCCATGGCAAAAATGGTCTTAGCCTTTGAATCCAAATAGCCGTGCCCTTCCATAAGGGTTGTGAGGTACGACTATGAAGAATAGATGTTCTAAAGCTATCAAGCCAGGCCGTGATCTTGTCAAAAACTTTTCGAAGACCAAATGGAATTAGTATTAAAAGGAAAAGCATGAAGAGGTCGCGAATAAGTGGCCCTATGCCTGATATTCCCATACGCAGTTTTTGCTTTGTATCGACGATCTTTGAATAGAAAATACCTGTGAAACGATAAGGAACAATCTTTACTTCCCTTTTGATGTCGTCCCAGTCGGAAAGGTCCCATTGCTTCTTACCTATTTTGGCAGCTAGCTCTGAACGAAGGCGACCAGCTTTAACAAGGATGAGATAATGCCTTTCAATCCCCTTTTGCAACCATAGTTCTGCTTGTTTTTTTAACTCTTCTTCACGCTCTGGCGATTCATGATCTTCAGGAAAATCAATAGCTGGAGCACGTAGTGTTAGGAAGGTGTCATCAACTAATTTGCGCCAAAGTTGATTGGCACGAATGAAAGCATACTGGCTTGGATACTTTTCCTTCAAGTCACTACTAAGTTCTTTGATTGTTGAACTTGCTTCGAGATTACTCTGAATACGTAAAATAATATCTCTAAGTAGTTTGACTTCTTGATCGGCTAAGACAGGTTTATTTTGCATCACCTCGAAGATACGATTTTGAAGAACTTGAATGTCTTCGTAAGTTGGACCTACAGGCTTTTTAGAATTGAGGAGAATGTTTTGAACACTTTCAGGCAGAGTTAAAAAATAGAATCTCTTCTTATCGACATCATAGCTTAAGGTTGATAGCTCTTCGGCCTGAGTGTTCATGGCGTATTTGTCTAAGCACTCATAAAGCTCTGCGTGGTTGGTCGATCGATATGGAGATACAAAAAGAGCTTTGCTTAACTCATCAGAGCGTAGTTTCTGCTCATCCTTTGCACCAAGAGTGGTTTGAAATAATGAACTTGCATCATCTTTATTCCAGCTGCCTGAAAGCAGAACACCTAATGCTTCGTTTTTTTCTACGAGTTGATTTTTTTCCTTTCTAAGCTTTTGCAGAGTATCTCTTTTTGAAATGCAAGCAGCATCAAGACTGAGTGAAGCTAACGCCACTAAAACGACCGATAAAACTCGCAACATGGCGATTCCTTTGAGATTGATTCTATAAGTCAAGAATCTCAAAGCTTTTACCCCTCGACAAGCTTTCTTATGAACTTTAGTCTCTCGATATGTATAAAGCTTTGCTCATCACTTTTCCATTTATGGTCCTTGCCCAGGAAGTTTACGGGCCACCAATTAGTCTCGATCAGCTGGCGCCCGCCAGACCAAGTCTCGATAGCAATCTTCAGATCGACAATTACAAGGGAGTTGACTGGTACAGCAAAGTTGGCCTGGGATCTCAGGATGAGCCTGATTTAGAATGGAGTGTGAAGCCAAATAGCGAGTATATGCAGCGCCTTAAGAAAGGCGCTGTTGACGGCGGTCTTAAAATCAATCAGGAACTTAAGAGAATTAATCCAAGCGAACTTGAGGGTGAATTAATCATTCGCTATTAAATCGCGAAGCACTTGAGAGTAGCGAAATAACCCTGGAGTCACTTCGGCTAAAGGGAATCTCTCATTACTTCCATGCATTGTTGCGACTAATTCAGCATCTAAAAAAACGGGTAAAAAACCGTAACTTGGCACGGGGTGAATATGAGGTTTGCCTGCCGTCACAGGATCGCGAAAAAACTTATTATCAGTACCAGCGGGGAAGAGATAAGGAGTCACGAGCGCCTTTGGGTCTAGTCGCTTAAGGCTTGAGACTAGCGTCTTATACTCAGGATTATCCAAAGGAGAGTTACTCACGTTCCAAGCCACAATGGGCTCGATAATGAGGTCTTCATTACCGATAAACTTTTTAAGCTCGACAAAGAAATTTTTAACCGCACCTTCCTTGTCAGCGGTATGAAGTAGGCGACAATCTAAAAGTGCTTCAGCCTTTTCTTGGTTGGCATTAAGAGCTGAAAACTGACAGGTCGTTCTAAACAAACCATCGATCTCAAAGGCATTGGCCACCTGTCTGAGCATAAAACGTTGCATGAAAGGAATCCATTGCAGCTTTCTCAAAATAGAAATAGGAAGATTCTCAGTGCCAAGATTCTTAACAAATTCCTTAATCACTTTGGTTTGAGTTTCACGGTAAAACTTAGCTTTCTTAGGCGCTTTCTTTGGCAAGGAAACGAAACCAAGACGATGAGTTCCAACGGCAAAAACCTCAAGTACTGATTGGGATAACCCAATTGAGCCGTGAGATGAACTTTTCGTGGCCAATGTCATGGAGTGAGTCTTACCTCGAGATAATTGCTCAAAAGTGAGCCCCTCAAATCCATGGGTAAAAGCCTCTTTGAAAAAGCTTTCCACTACCGCTTCTTCACACTCAATAATAAATTCAATTTTACTCGCGATAACATTAACTTTCGACCCTGGCGTTGTGATTTTTACAAGCTTACAATCAGACCTACGCCAAGCACCTTTGTCTTTTTTTACCTGCTCATAAACATCAAGCGTTCTAATCTTGGCCATATTCCTTAAAAGAACCATGGGGTCAGAGTCAGTGAGCTTCATCCAAGCAGCACCTTTTTCTTCTACTCCAATCAGATGTAGGTTTACTCCATCTTTAGGTAGATTCATCGATGCTCCACCACTCTCACTCAGCATCATGGCGGCTTTTGATAAAGCATGAAGCTCTCCTTGAGAGTCCATGGCCTGAACAGTGCCGATGGCACCACTACTAGCTTGCTCCTCATCGGCAATGGCCAAAAAGTGTATATCTTTCTTTCTAGGCCAGCCCATACGCTCGATCATAACCATCGAAACCAGCTGGAGCATGCCAATTCCCTTCATATCCAAAGCACCACGACCCCAAATATATTGTTTATTCGGGTGCTCTTTGGAAGGAGCTATCTTGCCTGAAAAAACAAGATCAGGAGATTCCCATTGCTCAGGAACAACACCGACAACATCCATGTGATGATTTAAAATGATCGATCGCTTGGACTGCAGCTGGCTCCAATCATACTCTTTAGAATTATCGGCCGGTAAAGTTGCGATAAAATTCGATCTTGAAGGAGATTTCTTTTCTAGAAAGCGGGCAGCAGTTTCATAGCGCTTTGTCGGCCATCCTAAAACTTTGATGGCCTCATGCAAAAACTCGACGGCCAAGTGTTCGTGGCCTTCAGGACTAATGGTTTGAATTCTTAGGTAGCGAGATAAACAGGTAATAAAAGCATCGCGTGCCAGTTCCATCCCTTTGTTAGGGTTGGGCTCCTGTGCAGCGTAGGGAATCTTATTCAGAGCTTGGCCACACTCTATACCCTTTTGCGTAGGAGAACTCTCTCCTGCAAGCAATAAAGAGGAGAAAAGGAAAGTTATGGCCATCATGGTCAAAGTATATTTTTTCATAGCTAAAAAGCTTAGCAATTTGGTCAAAAGGCAGCAAATAGAGATCTCAAGATTAAGTATTTGTCAGGACATCCGACTTCCTTACTCGGGTGTCTAGCTTAAAAAGATTGTTCAGCATTTAGATCGCGCTTATTGTATTGTCATGGCCATTTCGATTGAGAGACAAGTTGCTATTTTTCCACTGCCTGATGTTGCTGTGCTTCCAGGGGAAACGATCTCTTTGCAGGTTTTTGAACCGCGCTACAGGCAGATGATTGAAGCCGTAGAAGCTCGCGACCTATTACTAGGAATTAGTTTGGCCGGAAAAGTTCTTCACAACCCTGAGCAAGGTTCAGACTTCGATCCCCTTTCACGTAATCAAAAGCTCTATGAACCCAATATGATCCTTGGATGCGGTCCCATCGTTATCAAGGATCGTTTGTCCGATGGAAGGTTTATGATCGAGCTCCACGTTCAGCATAAGAGTGAGATTGTAGAATTCACACAAACCTTACCTTTCTATCTGGCAAAGGTTGCTAAGATTGAAGACAGCACAGATCTTCCGCAGCGGCAAAAAGACTTGGCCAAACAGCTTCGATCAGAGCTGGTATCGATGACAAAGGGACTCGACCCAACAATCTCCTCCACCATTGCTCGCGAGCTTGATGGACTAGAGCTTAATGAGGCTATCGTTACTATTTTATCGATGGCCAGATTTTCAGGGACATTTAAGCAGCGACTTCTAGAAAAGGGTAATTGGAGTCAACGAGCAGAAGTTTTAATTGAAAAATTACCAGAACTCTTTCCAAGAACAACACATTAAGGAAAATTTTATGAAAGCATTCTTTATCTTAATCAGCATTCTGTTTTACTCTCAGGCTTATGCTGAGCTAACTGTGGGAGAGCCCGCTCCTAGCTTCGAGCTTCGCGCCGAAGATGGAAAGTTCTATGGCCTAGAGAAATTTAAAGGCAAAGTTATTGTGCTTGAATGGCTTAATCACGGCTGCCCTTTTGTTAGAAAGCACTATGATTCGGGCAATATGCAAAAACTGCAGAAAACCTATACTGAGAAAGATATTGTTTGGCTCTCTATCGTCAGCTCTGCAGAAGGCAAACAAGGTTATGTTGATGCTTCCGGTGCCTTTAAAGAAAAGCAGGAGTACTCATCAAAAGCGACAAGAACACTGCTCGACCCTGACGGCAAAGTCGGTCAAGCTTATGGAGCTAAAACAACACCGCATATGTATATTATTGATGAAGCTGGGATTCTACTTTATCAAGGAGCGATCGATAGTATTTCGACTGCGGATAAGGATGATATCGAAAAAGCTGACAATTACGTCTCTTTAGCGCTTGAGCAGAAACTGGCCAATAAGCCGATTAAGATCACAAGCACTAAAGCCTACGGCTGTTCTGTTAAGTACTAAAAACAGTTCAAGCTTTCTTCAAAGCTTTCTGTTTTAACCATGCGGGTGAGTTTTCGCCCGCTCACTTCAAAGTGAACATCCATGCCACACTTCTTCCCCTCTTCATAGAAGAGGCGATAAAGGAGTGGATTGCTACTTACTTTTCGACCTACCAGTGAGAATGCTTTGCCCATATCAAGAGAGTTAAGCTGTGTTTGTCCCAAGTCTTCAAGTTCTTTAGCAAGACTTGCAATAGCTTTGTCAGCTTGATTGGCCAGCTTTGCGCTACACTTTTCAATATCACTTTTACCGCAAGCAGCTTTTTGGTTTTCATTGATCATTTTTAAAATGATCTCGCCGCTTTTTGCCTGCATGGCTGATTCAACAAGACCCTGCTTACTGCTTTCAATGAGGCGCTTAATAAATGACCCTGAGAAATCTATTTTGTGATTAATGTTGTGGTAGCGAAGGGTACTTTCGATATCGGGAACGTTTATACAGTACTGATGGAGTCCCGTTGTTTCGATGAAGTTATCAAATTGATTATTAACACGCCCTTCTCTGCCGTGATCTGCTTCAAAAATATACTCTAATGATCCAAAATAAGTTTGGACATCATCGAAGCCACCATTGTCGTAATTGGGCTGCTTCGCCAGCTGTGTCCCGGCCATAAATTGCTTGTACTTTCTAAAGTCTAAAACGATGGCGCGATACTTTGCTTGCCAACTGTAAACACCCCAGAACTTATCGCGAACTGTACCCCAAGAAGCTTCGCCGTGCTCCATCTGGCGTGATGAGCTATTTGATACTCGCCATGAAAGTACTGGGAAAATCGGATTTGCCATACCGGCAGCCAGCTCTCTGGCCATTTTCTTGCTTTCGATAACTTCAATTGGAGTGACGTTTTCACTACCATTATCAATAAGCTCTATTAAGGCGTCTTCATCACCCTTTAAAAATTTACGGTAAGCAATCTCGTGGGCTTCATCGACAATTTCAATCTCATAAGACCTAGATTTGATTTTCTCTTTAATCGAATCAACCCCGCCACCAAGATACAAGATTCCACCGGACACAGAGATTGATTGAACTCTTCGATTGATCAGGCTTACAAAGACTTTATTTGGGCCAGTTTTCTCAACGTAATGGGCCCAACTACCTTTGACTGTATATTTTGTTCCAATATGAAATGGAGAAATACCAGTACCAAGTCCGACTGCGACTCCCCCTTCAGAGTTCCAAAAAACCGCATCGCCTTTTTGCCACTCATCGAGCTCATCTTTTCTTAATGGTATTTTTTTCTTTTTGAAGTTCTTAATGGCGTCTTCACCCAATGCTGTTCCCATAAACATGACATAACGACTTGCGGTTGGACCTAAGCCTGCTACCGCCCACTGAGTTTGCTCGGGGAACCACCAACTATGGGAGCTCATAAAAGAACCTGAATAAGACTTTTCAATCTCCATATAATAGCCGTCTTTCTCGTTCACCTCTTGACCAATAAGCGGACAATCACTTTTTGAATCTAAGTTTGGAGTAAGACTGATAATGCGATGGAAATGACTCCCTTCAAGGTAAGTTGAAGTTGAGGAGCTGTAGATGGGATTTTGAGCATAAGTCGAGCTCAATCCCACAAGTAATGCTATTGATATAAATGCTTTCGTTTTAGTCATATTCGGTTTCCATTAATTTTAGCCATTCATACCCCTTGTGTACTGCGACATTCAAGCTAAATAAGAGCATTCTTGTAAAGTTTTCGCTATAATTTCTAGATATTTACGTATCTTCTGTTCTTGCTGGGTGTTACTTGTTACCTAGAGGGGATATATCTTTGATAGTACGAGAGAAATGAGTTTAAGAAGTTTATATCTATTCATCTTACCCTTTGCTGTTTTACTCAGCACTCCAACTTACTCCGCAAACAGAACGGTTGCTGTTTTATGGGATAGTGAAGAGTCCGATGCTAGGTCTTATACCTATAGTCTGGTTCATAGAAAATTAGAGGTCCTACTCAATCACTACGGACTGATGGCCAAGTACTTCGATATCAACGAAGAAGACTTTAAAAAATCTGATATTGCTCCTGAAAAATTCTACGCTTTAATCAGCTGGTTCTCCGATGACGAAACAAAAAATGTCAAAGAAGTTCGAGCCGCTTATCGCGACTGGTTTAAGTCAAAAAAGAAAGTTCTGACGCTTGGGCAAATGGGTATCTTCTATGATGAGAAGCAAGAAACTTATGATCTTGCAGATATTAACAACACACTCAAAATAGTCGGACTTGAGTACGAAGACCATCAGTACGAGACTCCATTAGGCTTAAAAGTTCAAATATTAACTGATCGAAAAAATGTCGAGTTTGAGCGCAGTTTTAAATTTGAAATTCCAGCTGTGAAAGTCTTTAAGAGTATTGATGATAAAAATGATGTGCTTGTTAATATCGAAGATACTATCAATAACAAAATTTCGCCGGTTGTACTTAGAAACGATCAGTTTTTCATGGTTCATGCGGGGCTTGATTTATTCTTTAATCCGTTACTCAAATACACGCAGTGGCGAATCAATCCATTTCTACTTATGGAATGGCTTGTTGGTGACACTAATCAACCAAAGCCTGACACCACTACCATTAATGGCAAACGCATTTATTACGGCCATGTTGATGGCGACGCTTTCATCAATATCAGCGATATCGATCGCACAAGTATTTCTGGTAAAATTTTGCTGGATCAAGTTATAGAAAAGTATAAGCTCCCGACAACAATCTCATTTGTTATAGCCGAATTAGATTTAAAACATCTGGGAAAACCCAGCTACCAAAATATTGCAAAAGAGATCGCTTCCAAAGACTATGTTGAGTTGGCTTCGCATACCTATTATCACCCTCTAAGTTGGGCCGTGGCACCCTCGCAATATGACATTGATGCCTATTTGGATGATCCCTCTAAATATAAAGGCGGTCCGATTTTAGCCTATCAGCCTAAAGACAAGATGCTGAGTTACGAGAGAGAAATCAAAGGTTCCCTCGATTTTATTAACGAGAAGATCGCACCTAAAGGCAAAGAATCAAAGTTTGTTTTATGGTCTGGAAGTTGTGAACCTCCAGAAGAAGCGCTTGAAGTTATTAATAAGCACGGTCTCATTAATATGAACGGAGGAGACTCAAGGTTTGATAAAGACTTTCCATCCTACTCTCACCTACTTCCGCTTTATCGACAAGTTGGGAGTATGACCCAATTTTATTCAAGTAACACAAATGAAATACCCTATACTTTTAATTGGACTGGCCCGTTTAGTGGCTTCTCTAAGGTTATAGACACTTTTAAAAATACAGACTCGCCACACAGAATTAAGCCAATCAATATTTATTATCACTTTTATAGCGCTGAGAAGCGCTCTTCACTTATTGCCTTGGATGCCGTTTATAAATGGGTTTCAGAACAAGACCATTTTCCTATCTTTACTTCTCACTACCCTTCGATCATCCAAGGATTTCAATCGACCCAGATTACTAAAATGGCCGATGCCTCTTATATATTGAAAAATTATGGAGAGTTGCGGACCTTTAGAGTAGACCATCAGAATTTAAGTCCTGACTACGAGAAGTCAAAAAACATTATCGGACACCGCTTGATAAACGATTCGCTTTATTTATTTCTTGGAGAAGCTCCAGTCAGTCAGCTTTACCTAACTAAGAATAAAGTAAAAAGTACTTACTTAAGATGGTCGGATTATAGTCTCTCTAAATTTAATGTAAAAGTATCCGGAATCGAGATTGCAGGAAAGTCACTGCTTCATAAACAAATTAACATTTATGTCGCAGACAAAATTTTTGAACCACATCCGCTGGTCGAATCTTTTAATTACTCTGATGGCTTTGCGACGATTTTATTTAAAGAAACAAATATTAGTCTTTCACTGGATTATAAGAAGTGAGTATAATTGATCGAAAGCTAATGGTTTTGTTTGTTACTATTATTATTTTAGTAACCATTATCTCTGTCCCCAGTAATTCAAAGCTGGGTGAAATCTATTTTAAAAGTTATAAGTATGACTTGGCCCTTGAGTACTTCAATAAATCAAAGTCATTAGACTCTGATTCGCCTAAGACCTTAAGACAACTTAAAGAGTACTTTCTTGTTCAGGGAGAGGTCGAAAAAGCTCTTCAAATGCAAGTTAAAATATGCGAAGTCTTAACCAGAAGTAAAAAAGATCTTTTGGAATTGGTTCAACTTTATGAATGGACCAATAAGCCCTACGAAGCACTTCGCGCAAAAGAGCGTTACGCCGCTTTACTACCTAATACAGAAAGAATTGAGCTTCTCCATCAAATTGGTCAAGGTTATAGATGGCTTAGAAAATATTCTGATGCAGATCGAGTTGCGAGTTCGCTAGAGGATTCAGAAAAAATTGACTACCTTATTGCTGATCTTGAGTATTATGTATCATCAAGTAATTTTGAGAAGGTTATTGAGCTTACTGAGAGACTTAAAAAACTAGGCTTAAAGTCTGATAAGTTTAAGTTGCTACAGGCTCAAAGCTATGAAGTTCAAGGTCAGGTATCACAGGCCATCGTCGCTTATAAGAAATATTTAAGCGACAACCCTGAGTATCATTCCTATTCTGCCTACAAGATTGTTCCAAGCGCTAGTTTTTATAAACAAAACCTTCGGACATATGAAAAAATCATTTTCTTGCATCAAAAAAATAATGACACCGAGATTCTAGTTAATCTTTACGAAGAGATCTTCAAAATGGGTGTTAGTGACTATGAAATCGCATTGTCAGCGATTGTTTTGCGCTATCAAGCCGGTGAATACGACAAAATGATGCCGATGCTAGAAAGTGTGTACCGCTCTAATCGTCACCGTGATCTGTACCGCTCTGGTGATCTTTATAGGCTTCTTAAAGACTATAAAAGCGCTGTTAAACATTTTGAAAAAGCCCACTCTCTTGCTCCTAATAATACTGATATACTTGAGGCTCTCGCAGATACTTATGAGGACCTTGGTAATAACAAGAAAGCTCTTTATTATCAGTACAAGCTTTTGAGATTATTAAAGAGAAAGAATAAGGCCAGTGGTAGCTCAAGTTTTTATTATTTATTTGAAAGTGAGTTGTACGCGCAAAATAGCGGGTCAACTGGTGTAAGCTCTACTAAGACCCGTATTAGAAACACACAAAAGCGTATTCTTTATTTGTTAGAAAAAATTGGCGATAAGAAAACGCGTCACAAAGAACTATTGCGCTACGTAAGTCTTTATCCTCTTGATACAAGGATTAAACTTGAACTTGCCTACTCATTTAGTGAACGAGGCGAAGAAGAAAAGGCTAAAAAGATTTATTTAGAGATCTACGAGATCAATAATCAAGACAGAGATACTGTCTTCTTTTTAGTTGATGATCACTTTTCTCGTAGTGAGTACCAGCAGGCATATCGCAAACTGTCTGTTATGCCGTATAACGCTAAAGACTATGTTTATCTCAATCGATTAGAGGTCGCCGCTAGAGAGATCAATCCAATTCGTGCCGAAGCTATTTGCAAGCAAGTGCTCGATGCTAAATCTAAGCCTTATAGGAACTATTCATTCGCAGAGCTCACAGGCCGCTGTTTTGACTATAACGGAGAGCCTTCCGAGTCTGCTCGAGTTTTGACTGAATATCTTAGGCATAGGCCTAAAAATAAGTACGCTCGTCTTTCAGTCGCCTATTACTTGATTAAAGCAGATGATATTGGAAATGCAAAAACTATTGCTCTCGGACTTGATAAGGATTACCCCAAAGACGGGGATATTGACCAATTATTGGTGTACTTAGAAGAGCTCCGTTTAAAGAAGCTGCGAGACCGCGCCTGGAGGTTTCAAACCTATATCCACTTATTTTCAGAAAACTTTAGCGGCTTAAGCTTCTGGGATAATGATTACAAAATTACAAAATTCTTTTATCCATGGTCTTACTCAGTATCATATTCTCTGCAGGACCCATTTTATGATTCGTCTTTGATTAGCGATGTAAAAGTTCATGTCGGCTATGAGGACCCTAACAGATATTCTCTCGAGTTTTATCTCGGAAAGAATTTAGATAATAACGCTCAGCCAATTTTGGGTGGTGAGTACTATCATGTCTTGTCTTCAAGAACGACTTTATTTCTAAATTTCAATCTGAATAAGCAGGTTTACGAAAATAAAGATTTTTCTGCGCTTCAAGTCCCGACAGTTACAAATCTTTCTGTCGACTTTTATAAGAAGCATACGGCACAAACAAGTATTGGATATGGTTTAGAGTACAGAAGCTATGAGCTTTTTGAGGGCAATGAGAAACTTGATTATATTGAAGGTCGCCTGACTTGGGACTATATGCTGGACTCTCGCTGGACAATCGGTCCATACTTTTTTGAGCGACATTCAATCAGCTCTACCCCATTTATTTCAACCCTTCTGCCAGAGTTTATTTCCACTCAATGTCTTCATGCCAAGTATAGGCATAGAATTAAGACTAAAGAATCTCCACTACTTAATGAATCTGACGCTTGTGTTGGCATAACTCGAACGAAGCTTGATGGCGTTGGAGGTTATTTAAATTTTGTTAACACCACTAAATATGATTATCTTCGCGATCACCAATTCGAGTTGCGTTTTGAGTTGGATCAACCTGTCTATAAAGAACTAAATCAAGTATTTAGTATCTTTGCAGGCTATACTTATTGGATTTATTAATGAAGAAAGCAATATATCTTCCAAGTATAACTGGGAAAGAAAATACAATTGAAGTTAAAAATATCGAGCTAGCACTTAGTATGAGTGGTTATGATTTTACAGTTCAGCCATTAGATAACTTTGTTTCGAGCTCTGATGGAGATAGTTTTGACTTATGCTTGGTGGACCAATTAGCGAGTGGTGGGAAGGGTCTTCAAATGGCATTGGATATCGAAGGCCGAAAGACGAACAAGGTCCCGATCATTATTTTAGTGAAATCAAATATCCTGTCTAAAGATGACAAAAAGCTTCTTGTGGATAGTGACATTATCTTAACGACTAAACCGATACTTGCTACTTCCCTAGCACGTAAAATTAACAGCCTGGATCGAACGTGAGCAAAGATAATTCTTTAGAAGCAAGTACCACGCAAAAAGTAGTAACCTTTACTTTGGCCCTTCTGTCCTTGTATTTGGCTGGTCATTACTTTGCTCCTGGTAATCTGCCATTTTTTCGCGTTACTCCCCACCCTTACTTAGTAACTTCAATTGTACTTTCATGCTTTTATGGCTTTACGTTTGCAATTAATTTTTCATTAGCTGCTGGGGCGATGTATCTTGGCCTGTTACATATGCAGACGGATTATAAGAGCGTTGAATCCCTTATCTCTCTTGAGTACCTAAGCCTCCCCATTTTGAACTTAATGTTTTGTGGCTTCCTGGGTGAACTTAAAACAAGGTCTCTACAAAGGATAAGACAGCTAGAGCGGGAGACTGGAAACTTAAACACTTCTACTGATTCTCTTGTTCAGAAAGTTAAAACGTTGACAACCGAGTCTTTTGATTTGAAGAAGCGCCTCGTCAATAAACTTGAAACATTTAAAAGTGTTTTAGAGTTAACTAAAGGTTTCCACAACCTCGAGCGCGACGACTTGATCGACTTCTATTTTAAAACAGTGACATCTGAAATTGGAGCAAAAGACGCCGTTTATTATGAGTATGATCAGGAAAAGGAGATGTACTTCATCAAGGAGTTTATCTCAACTGAGAATCACCCAATGGTCCTCAATGCAAAAACATTGATAGACCCACTTATCAACCTTGCATTTAAGGAAAATCGAATTGTCGGTATACGTGAGCTCTATCGCTCATCAAGTGCTTTTCCAGATGATTCCAATCAAGCACTTCTATGTGTCCCAGTTATTGTTCATGAAAATGTTTTCGGCTACTTTGCTGTCTATGATCTGCCTTTTTTGGAATACACTCCAAATAACTTTGGCCTTGTTGAGGTGCTCACTGGCTGGCTAGAAAAATCTATACTCTACAGCGATAAATTTCATAGATTGAGCGTTAACTCTATCTACAATGCTTCGCTTGAGGTCTACACTTACCAATACTTCAAAGAAAAACTGGTGGAAGATTTTGAGGCCGTAAAGCGATACGGAGTCGATCACTATCTTCTTAGACTTAGCATTGTAAATGCACCAAAAAGCAATATTACGACCAAGTCTAACCTGAGGAAGCTCTTGGCCCAAATCATTAAGGTTAATTTGAGAAAAACGGACATCTTATGCGAAGGGCGTGACGATAGCTATTTTAATATCTTGGTACCCTTTTTAAAGGGAGACGATGTTAACCTTCTAAGCAAGAAGCTAGACGATGAGATCGAAAAACACCGTAAAGGCGATAAAATGCTAGAGCTTTTACAAGTCGATATCACAGTGGTCAATCTTGCAGACTTTGACTCTGTGCCAACGCTAGAGATGAGCTTATGATTATTGCCAAAGTTATTTCGAGTTTGCTGCTTTTATTGAAAGGTTACCTCGGCTATTTATTCTTAATAGAAAAACTTGGCGTTGTTTATTATGTTTTCATCATCTCTCCAATATTTTCTTTTGTATTCTATTGGTTGTTGCGCAGTATTATTAGAAATAAGAGCTGGCGACTTACTCTGATTGTTCTCGATTTTTGTGTTCCATTTTATGGTGTTCTTTCTGTTGTTTTAACTTTTGCCTTAAGTATCTTTTTTAAATACTCAAGCAGTGAAAAAGGTGATTCAGAAAGCTTCTATTTAAAGGACTTTGAAAAAAATATTGTTACGAAACAAAATAATATAGAGTTTGCACAAGTAGAGAGCTTGAAAGATAAAGAAGTTAACTTCATTCAACCCTATCTTGATATTTTTAACGGTCATAATGTCGATCTCAAGATTGATGCTTGTATTAAACTCTCATCGTTTGATGACCCATCCTCAGTAAAGCTTCTAAAGGTTGCACTACAAGATGATCAATATGACGTTCGTTATATGGCAAATAATGCTTTAGATAAGATTGAAAAAAAGTTTATGTTAGAGCTAGAGCAACTTTCAAAACTCATTGCAAAGTACCCTGAGACAATTGAGAATTATTTGTCACGATCAGAGGTTTACTCTCAACTCTACTCTACTGGTGTCTTGGATCAAACGATTTCAAAGTTCTTTTTGACCAAATCTCTGAAAGATTTACAATTCGTTCGCACTCACCAACCAGAGAATTTCTTTGTTTATATGAAGCTTGCACATATTCATACTCAGTTAGGCCAGTTTGAAGATTTGCTCAATATTGCCGACACAGCACTATCTTTAAATGTGGATGAAAATGAAGCCAATAAGATGCTCTTTTTTCGTGCCGAAGCATTGTTTGCACTTAGAAAGTTTGAAATGCTAACACAGACAGTGAAGCTCATTAACCTGAAGAAAGTTAAATACGAAAAAATCTTAAATTCTTCTGTTTACTGGAGGGGGATCATTGAGCCAGCTTGATCTCATCCAGTCACTTACGTCCCCCCATTACTCCGTTAGGTCTAAGGGACTCGTCGAATTTTATGAATGTCGAGATCTTGTGGTGCTTCAAAAAATCTCAAAGTGGATTGAAGAAACTCCAAAAAACGAACATTCGTTTATTTTCGTGAACCTATTAACTGATATCCTTAATGAAGTTCATGAGACATTGACCTCTTGGTCCTTGTTGCAACTTTTTAGCTTTGTTACAAAAGAGCGTACTCCGATTAGTAAAATTGCCTATAATGCGATTGAGACATTTTTTGCTAGCCCAGATGTCTATAATCACTTTAAGTCATTCGTTATATCAAACTCTTGGAATAAAATGTCAGTCGAGCATAAGCTGGTCATGACGAAGCTTATTCGCAAAAATAGATTCCCTCATCACTCCAGATTATTAGTTAGTAATTTTGAAGTTTCTAATCCAGAGCTTCAACTTGAATCAATAAGAGCGCTTCGAAGCCTCAATGATAGACGCGGCAATCGTGTCGTCATGAGTTTTTTAGAATCTAATAATCTTGAGCTTAAGAAAGAAGCCATTATTACAATAGGCTTTACGGGAAACCTTTTTGACGGATTTGCCTTGATCCCGCATTTAGAGTCACATGAACGCGAGATTGCGGTCGAGGCCATGACAAGCTGTCAAAAGCTAATTGGTAACTTTGCCAGAAAACATATATGGCGCGTTTTTAATAAGACAACATCTAAGCGAGTTAAGGTTGCAGCTATTCGCCAGCTTTCATTTATGACTACAAAGGCGGCATTCAAAAACCTTCTAGATGCCTATATTATTGAGACTGATAGCTATTTAAGGCTTGAAATCGAGCAGTCACTATCCAAGATTAAGTTCAAGAATAGAGACGATTTAGTCTTGAAGTATCTTCGCTCCATGTCTTTAGAGCAACAATGTATTCACCTCGGTGTTCTCGATAGCTTCAACACTGATAAAATCGCCAGCTTTTTATGTCGATTGATTGATGGATCTAAAGATGATCGCATTATCGCGATTTCTTACAATCTCTTGTCACGCTATCAACAAGAGAATGTCCTAGAATTTCTCAATAGCAAGCTTGAAGACAGTTCTGTCTATTCGTTTTGGGCGTATGATGCGTTATTGAAAATTCGTTTCAAGCAATCGGCCCATGAACTTCTTGAGTCGCCGCCGGTTCGCTTTAGCATTGATCAGCCTCATCATGGTCTTTATGTAAAATATGTCTCTAAGGTAGCTATCAATACGGAAGCACCTCTAGATATCGCAGAATATTTGGCTGCACTATTGCGCTCCGAAAACTTAGATATCGTCTATTTGTCACTGTCTTGTCTGAGACTCGCCCATAATAAGAGCTCTATCTTCACGCTACTTGATGAGTATGCAGGATCGATTGATGAGTACTATCAAGACTCTATCTTGAATACGATCAGAACAATCTTATATCGTTCATCTCCGTTTATTGATCATGATATTATCGCTCAGCTTCCAGACGAAGTTTATAAAGAACTAAATCCATTCCTAATTTCTGTTGAGCTTTTAGGGAAGCTTCTTCGATACCTGGCTCAGGGAGAGAACCCTTTCTTGGTTGATTTCTTGGGTCTAAATAAGTCCTTTCTTAGGGATAAATGCTCCACTATAATTTTGGAAGAAGAAGATGATTTAGCATGCTTTGACCTGTTTCGTGTAACAACTCACATCGGTATGATGCTGACAGGTGACACAGACAAACGTCTTAAGAAAATTTACTTTGAACATGACTATAGCAGAAAGGATATCTTGTCTTACTTTTTGGCAAAAAGACAAAAGGAAGACTTCGATTTTATCATCTCTCAGTATTCATCTATTCCTAAGTTCGAATTAATTTCTGAATTAAACGAGTTTACTGAGGCAGTCCTATGAGTGATGTTTGCTTATTGCTTGAAGGAACATATCCCTATATCACAGGAGGGGTATCATCTTGTGCGCACCAACTCATCGAAGAAACTCCAAGTATAGAGTACGACCTAGTTTATATTGGCACAAAAAAAGAAAATAGCACTGAGTATAAATATAAAATCCCTCCCAATGTTCGCTCAATCCAAGAAGTTTATCTTTTTGATAATGATTTAATCGATTCACGCGATCCTGTACGATTAAATCTTTCTGAAAGACAAATTCAAATTTTAAGAGAGAGTATTCTTTTTTCTAGACAAGGCGATATTGCGGACCTCTATTTTGAGTTTTTTAAGCCTGAAACAAGAACCGTTGAGCCTAGTGACTTATTTTTCTCTAAAGAAATCTGGGATATCTTGATCGATCTTTATCAAGATACGTTTAACTATGCCAACGCACCTTCATTTATCGACTTCTTTTATAATTGGCGTTTTTCCAACCTCCCAGTCTTTAAGATTCTTTCTGTAAGCCTTCCAAATGCGAATGTTTATCACTCTCTTTGTACTGGTTACGCGGGTCTTTTAGGTTGCCTCGCTCGTATTGATAGACGTGGCTCCTATATTTTAACCGAGCATGGAATTTACACAAATGAGAGAAAAATCGAAATTTCACAAAGTGAATGGATCTACTCTAATAAGAACGACATTGTTGCTAAAAACAAGCTTTCTTATTTTAAAGAGTGGTGGCTTAATAAGTTCTACCGTTTAGGCGAACTTTCCTATAATTATGCCGATAAGATTACAACTCTCTATGAAGGGAATAAACAAAAGCAAATCTCTCTTGGGGCTCAATCGTCGAAAATTGAAATTATTGCGAACGGTATCAATGAGGAGAAGCTAAGATCAAATCTCGATCCTGAGCTCTCTTATAAGAAGAATAAGAAGTACTGTGTCGGCCTGGTTGGCCGAGTTGTCCCGGTCAAGGATATTAAAACATTTATTAAATCAGTTTCACGAGTTACGGAAACTATTCAAGATGTAGAATTTTTAATACTTGGGCCTACAGACGAAGATCCTGAGTATTATAATGATTGCGTTATGCTTGTAGAGCAGCTTGGTCTTGACGAATTTATTAAATTTCCGGGCAAAGTTAACCTTAAATACTACTACCCTTCAATTGATCTTCTTATTTTATCAAGTATAAGTGAGGGACAACCCCTAGTTCTGCTTGAAGCTTTTTGCTTCAAGGTACCCGCTGTAACAACTGACGTAGGTAGTTGTCGCGAGTTGATTGAAGGGGCAAGTGTCGAAGACCAAGCATTAGGTCCTGCTGGCTTCGTTGTTCCCTTTGGTATGCCTAACGAGCTTGGTGATAAAATTGCAGATCTTCTTCAGCGGGAACTCAAAAGAAAAGAGTTTGGTGAGAATGCCTACAAGAGGTTTAAACTTTTCTACCAAGAAAAGTATACGATTAGAAATTATGTTGAATTATACCAATCTTATTTTATGGATGAAATTTAATGGCCGGCATAGGATTTAAACTACAGAAGTACTTTCATAAAGATGACCTGTTTGAAAACATCAAAGGCACTGTCTACTCTATTGTTATCTCTTCCGGGCCGTGGCTCATTTCTGTTCTTACGATTGCATTTATTTCGATCTTTGCTCAGCAGAATATTCAGATTACAGACTTATTCATTTTAAAATCCATGATCTGCTATACTTATGCAGCTTCTCTTATCATATTTGGCGCGACTGAAATGCCAATTACTCGCTATATTGCGGACCAACTTTATAAGAACGACCATTCGACTTTTAAGAGCTTGTATTTTATTTTGGTAATGGCCAGTGTTGTCATCGGCTCACTGTCTTGCCTTCTTTTTTATTCATACTTTCCTACTTTGAATTTGCTCATAAAAATTACCGCGACAATGTTTTTTTGCTCAGTTTTAATCATCTGGCTAAGTATGATGTTCTTAACAGCTGCTAAAAACTATCATCAAGTCGTTTATAGCTTCTTGTTTGGCGCAAGCGTGTCTATTTTGTCCTGCTTTTTCGTCGATAAAGAATACGGCTTAACAGGTTATGTTGTTGGCTATTGCTTTGGTCAGTTTTTGATCGCGATCTGTTTGTCGATATGTGTCTTTAAAGAGTTTAAGGGTATTGATTATCTTAGTTTTGAGTTTCTTAAGTATTTTAAGAAATGTCGTTTACTGATTTTTGCCGGTCTTTTTTACTATTTAGGCATTTGGGTTGATAAATTCGTCTTTTGGATTGGTCCAGAAGGCGAAAAAGTTCTGGATCTCTTTTACACAAACCGCTATTACGATACTGCTATGTTCTTCGCTTACATAACGATTGTTCCATCATTGGCCATCTTTTTAGTCCAAGTGGAAACCAATTTTTATAAATTCTACTCTTATTATTTTCACAGTATTGAGCGCCAAAATAATCTCAATATCCTCAAAGAAAACATAAACGATATTATCTACAGTATTCAAAGGACTTTAATCAACCTGATTAAGATACAGTTAGGTATTACTCTAACCCTTTGGTACTTTGCCGATGAAGTTATGGTCTTTCTCTATCTGCCATCGATGGTTGTATCAATTTTTAAATACGGTGTGATTGGAGCTCTTTTACAGGCTCTCTTTTTGATCGTTAATATCATATTGCTCTATTTCCTTAACGAACGCCGGGTCTTATTTCACTATTTCTTATTCTTTATACTGAACTGGGGGCTGACTGTCGCTACAACGTACTTAGAGTTTAGGTACTATGGCCTTGGTTATCTCGTGAGCAGTTTTATTGTCTTGATGATCTCGATGAGGGCACTAAACAAACATGTGAATCAGCTTAACTTCTTTACCTTTATGTCCCAACCGATTGAAAGGTAGAAGATGAAGTTACTTTTAATCATCGTCATTTTGGCCGCATGTACCACTTATTCATTGATGGATGGCAACGTGATAAAAAACTGGAACTATCAACTTCAAGGGTACGACGAAGCTTTTGTTGAGCGTGTGGCGCGCTCTGAGAACACGATGTGGATTATCGATAGAGACTTTGAATCAAATAAGCCTTTTTCTACTTTTGATATCCTCAAAATGAAGAATAAAAATAGCAATACCCTTATTTCATATATGAGCATTGGCGAGGCGGAAGATTACAGACCTTACTTTGCCAAAATTCCTAAAGAGTTAATCGCTAAAGAGAACCCACATTGGAAAGGAAATTTTGATATCTTTTTTTGGGAAGAAGCCTGGCACCAGATTCTTTACAAAAGTGATAACTCCTACCTAGACACTATTCTTGCTGTTGGTTTTCAGGGAGTTTATCTCGACATCGTCGATGGCTATAAAAGGTTCCCTGACAAAAAAGATGCAGCAGAGCAGATGGCAAAGTTAATTCAAGGGATTTCCGCTAAAGCGAAGGCGCTAAATCCTGACTTTAGGATTTATTTACAAAATGGATCTGAAATCATTAATGATCTACCTCCTGATTTTCAAAAAGATTTTTTGAAGGCCGTGGATGGTCTATCAATTGAAGGTTATTTCTTTGATTACTCTAAAGATAAGCCAGTGGTCAGCGATTGGTTTAAGAATCTTGAGCCTGTTTATCGTTACTATAAGGCTCAGGATAAAGACGTATTCATGATTGAGTATGTTGAAGATCAGATGCTGCAAAAGACTGTCATCGACTATTGTAATAAAAATGAAATTAAACTCTTGATTACCGATAGACTCTTAAAAGGCACATTTTCGATCAATAATTAATTAATGACGAATGCTTTTTCTTTGGTCGAATGACTCTGCCAAATATTCCCATTATGTTTATAGGAATCAAATGTACGAAGCTCAACTGCGATTGGCTTTTCGATTGGTTTATTCATAAGTCGTGAACTGTGGGCCCGTATTTCATCAGCTTCTAACAAGCGATCTGTTTGCGGTTCAATAAAGATATAACTTTCAATATTGTCTGGCTCAGACTCATCAATAAGGACTGCATTGATCGCGTGAAAATAACCTTCTTCAGCTGAGGAAATGGTGAGGTAGTGCATATCAAATTTCTTGGCAGACGGTTTGATATCAACCCCTCCCCAGTTGGAGCTCAGTTGTTCAATATTATAAGGTTCTAGGGAGCTTACTTTTGAGCTGGTTTGAAGATAAAGGCGTTTGGCGTAATCATGGCAACTAAAGCGACGTAGTTCATAGCCCAAACTATCGGTGTCATCGCTGGCCAAAGCTTCTCGAAGCTCCATCATTTTGGCAGGAAAACGATCTTTTAGGCTGGCTTCTATTTGGTTTCCACAACTACTGGAGGGAGATTGTAGTGCTTGAAAACTGATATCCTCCGAGCTGCCTAGATCGAATGCTTGCATTGCAAAACATGGCCGAGTTAAGACGATGAGGAATGTAATGAAGATATTTCTCATTAATCTTGATCGGAGTACTCGGCAATAATCTTTAGTTTACAATTTCAGGTACTTGACCCGTCAGTGTGCTTAAAAATGCTCTAATTTCATTGATATCGCCAGCTGGTAGTTCAACGCCAAGCTGAAAGCGACCCATAATTTTAATCATCTCATTCAGGTCAGTGATTGAGCCATCATGCAACCAAGGACCAGTGTGTTCAACGTTTCTTAGAGATGGGACTTTGAAAAAGTATTTATCATCCTCATTCTTAGTGACGTTATACAAGCCTAAGTCTTCGTTTTGCGGATAGTCTTCAATTGCTCCAAGTTTTTGATACATGCCACCACCAACGGTTGAGCCATTATGGCAGCTGACGCATCCAACCTCGATAAACTTTGATAAACCTGAACGTTCTTTTGAAGATAAAGCTCTAATGTCTCCCTTTAGATAATCATCAAATCTTGACGGGGTCACAAGCATTCTCTCGAATGCGCCAATAGCAATTCCGATATTGCGATACTTAATCGGAGACTTCTCACTGGGGAAAGCCTTTTTAAAATCAGACTTATAACTTTCAACTCTGCTGATTTTCTTCAAAACATCTTTGTCGCTGGCCATTCCCATTTCGACAGGATTGAGAATCGGTCCAAGCGCTTGCTCTTCCACATCGCGCGCTCTTCCATCCCAAAATTGGGAAATATGTAAAAAGGCGTTAAAGCTTGATGGTGAATTTCTGTCACCTCTTTTGCCTTCATGGCCAGGGGATGTCGCTTCGTTATCGACACCAAAATTGTCGAGTCGATGGCACGAGTTACAGGAGATTTGATTATTCACTGATAAAATAGGGTCGAGATAAAGTCTTTTCCCCAGTGTAATTCTTGCTTTGCTCTGTTCATCCATCTTCTGAAAATCGACTGAAGGAAGTGGTTCAAAATTTAAGCTCGCCTCTTCAAGCAGCTTTTTATCAGCTTCAGTGATGGGATTAAAGAGATCGTTAAGGGCCGTACAACCACTTAAAACAAAAAGAACAAGAAATATTTTAAATAATGACACGAGTAATCCTTAAACTAAAAACGTTAGCATTCTGCGAAGAGGCTCAGCAGCTCCCCAAAGAAGTTGGTCCCCGACAGTGAAAGCATTGAGGTATTGATCTCCAAGGCTCATCTTGCGAACACGCCCGACGGGAATGGCGAGTGTGCCAGAAACGAGCGTTGGGCTCAAGGCCTGTGTTGTGAGTTCCCGTTGATTCGGAACTAATTCAACCCAATCATTGGCGGTAGAAATAATTTCTTCAACTGTTTTAATGTCGACAGACTTTTTCAGTTTAATCGTCAATCCTTGTGAGTGACATCTCATGGCACCAATGCGAACACAGGTTCCGTCCATGGGAATAAGCGGATTTGTTCCTAGTAATTTATTAGCCTCTGCTTGGGCCTTCCATTCTTCCTTTGATTGACCGTTTTCTAATCCAACATCAATCCATGGAATCAAGCTACCGGCCAAGGGGACGCCGAAATTTTTCTTAGGAAATTTATCTGAACGAAGGGTTTCATTAACTGTTCGGTCGATGTCTAGAATATTGTCTTTCAAATTGCTCTGAGTCGCCTTAGATAGAGCACCCATTTGTTCTAAGAGCTCAATCATATTTTGAGCACCAGCTCCCGAGGCCGCTTGGTAAGTCATACTGCTTACCCACTCAACTAAATTCTCTCTAAAAAGCCCACCAAGTCCCATAAGCATTAATGAAACAGTACAATTGGAGCCGATGAAGTCTTTTTTGCCGTTTGAGATCGCAGTTTCTAATTGCTTTTTATTAACAGGATCTAAAACCAATATTGAATCGTCTTTCATACGAAGACTGCTGGCGGCATCGATCCAATAGCCACTCCAGCCAGACTTTCTAAGTGCAGGATGCATTTCCAGAGTAAAATCACTTCCCTGACAAGTCAGAATGATATCCATTTCCTTTAAGGCCGATAGGTCCATGGCGGAAATAAGTTTTTTCCCGGAGGCGCAAGCTTCGCTAGGAGCATCTTCACCGGGCTGGGAAGTGGTGAAGAAGTAAGCATCGATGGAATCAAAGTTTTTCTCATCACGCATTCGCTGCATGAGTACAGAGCCAACCATTCCGCGCCAACCAACAAATCCAACTTTTTTCATAACCAAATTCCTTAAAAAGTAGTTGTACTATCCTCACGTAAGAAAAATGCTTTTGGCAATGGACTTCGCAAATTCTTAAGTTTAGTCTTTATGTGAACTGAAGAGGTGCAGTATCTTAGTAAGTCATTTTAGGGGCCAAACTCCCCTTTGAGAATGACCCAGGAAGAGAATCTGCCGAAATTTTAGCGCGAGCGGCGCGCTAAAATTGGTTTGAAAAGTTGAAAGCTATCAAACTGTCATCTAGGAGAGAAATCCAGGTGGAGAGCTTCAGATCGGCAAATTCGAATTTGCTCGATCCTGCTCTTATTACCCCTTTCCATTCTAGTGACGAGGCCGTCTAATATTATTTCGCAAGGAGCGAAAATGGATCAATTAATCGTTGCTAAATTCGGTGGCACTTCTATGGCGGACGCGACAGCGATGCTTCGCAGCGCCAAAATCTCTAGGGATCACAAAGCTAAAATTGTCGTCGTCTCAGCCACTTCTGGAACGACGAACCAACTCCTCGAGCTGGCCACTAAGGCCGAAAAAGGTTCGTGGGAAGATTGTGAAATTATCATTAAATCTATTGAGACTAAACATAGATCAATCGCTAGCGAACTTGAACTAGCGCCAGATCAAGTTAAGGTTGTTGAACAAATTTTGACAGAAATGTCGACCTTGGCCCGGGGAATTAATCTTTTAAAAGAGTGTTCTCTTCGCGCTAAAGATCAGATGCAAAGTATTGGCGAGAGATTGTCGTCAGTTCTATTTACTACGGCCGTAAGAAGAGTATTTGAGTCAACTGATCAAGTGAGTTGGCTTGATGTTCGCTCGATTATGATTACTGATTCGCAGTTTGGAAAAGCTGTTCCTAATATCGTGAAAATCGCTAATAAATGTAAAAAGCTGCTTCCGAATCTGCGAAGCGAAGAAAAGATCTACATAACCCAAGGCTTTATCGGCAAAGATGAAAATGGCATTACCACAACTTTAGGTCGCGGTGGTTCTGACTATAGCGCCACTCTTATTGGCGAAGGCATTGGTGCAGACCTAGTGCAGATTTGGACTGACGTGGCCGGAATTGCAACGACTGATCCAAGGATTTGTCCAAAGGCACAGCCAATTGATGTGATCTCTTTTAAAGAAGCGGCTGAGCTTGCTGTGTTTGGAGCTAAGGTTTTACACCCTACCACTCTAAGCCCTGCTCTAAGGGCCAATATCGCTGTCTTTGTTGGTTCTAGTTATGAATCCGAAGCTAAGGGTACATGGATTAAGAAGAGTTCTGATTCAACTCCTTTGGTTCGCGCCATGGCGATTAAACGCGACCAAGCCCTACTAACTATCACCACTCCAAAAATGATGAACGCCTATGGCTTTCTCTCGAATATCTTTAATGTCTTTGCCGGTCATAAAGTCAGTGTTGATGCCATCACAACTTCAGAGATCTCAGTATCGATGACAGTTGATGCTGCTACTGCTCATCACCGCGAACTCCTGCATGACCTAAAACGACTTGGCGAAGTGACATTGGAAGAAAAGCAGGCCCTTGTTTCATTAATCGGAAATAATATTAATCATACGCCAGGACTTGGCAGTAATATCTTTAAAGCTCTTGGCGATATTAACGTTCGTATGATCTGCCAAGGAGCCTCAAAGCATAACTTCTGCTTTTTGGTTGGCGATAGCGACGGAACTGAGGCCGTAAAACGCCTTCACGCTGCTTTCATCGAGAGCGCCCTATGAAGATAGCTCTTCTTGGAAAAGGAAAAACAGGCGGCAAAGTTCTGGAGCAATTTCCAAATGCCACAGTCTTTGATAGCAAAAATGCCCCTAGTTTTGAAAAGCTTAATGGCCATGATGTTATTATTTCCTTTCTTCCTGGCGAAGCTTTCCTAAGTTACGTCCCGCTTTTGATTGAAAGTAAAATCCCTGTCGTGACTGGCAGTACTGGATTTACATGGCCTGTGAATTTAAATCAAACGCTCGAGAAGAATGAGCTCTGTTGGATTCATGCCACCAATTTTAGCTTAGGCATGAATCTTGTCAGGCAAATGATTGGCGTATTATCCAAAGCTGAAGCCCTTTTCAGTGATGCTCAGTTTAATATTCATGAAATTCACCACACTAAGAAACTCGATGCTCCCTCAGGGACAGCATTATCGTGGAAAGAATGGGCAAAAACTAACTGCGAGATCACGAGTGAACGAACCGGCGACGTGATTGGAACTCATGAGATCACATTAGAGACAGAAACCGAATCCATTTTCCTTCGCCATACGGCCAAGGATCGTGGCATTTTCGCAGCAGGTGCCCTTTGGGCCGCAGACTTTTTAGTGAATTCAAATAAAACACGTCCAGGGCTGCATGCCTTTGCTGACATTATCCTTAAGGAGCTAGCATGAACTTAAATGATTATCCTCTATGGACGGCCGTCATTACTCCCATGAAAGAAGATGGTTCCGTTGATTTTGAATCCTATGGGCTTCTTTTAAAAGAGCAAGAAGCTGCTGGCAATGGTGTGCTTACCCTTGGAAGCACAGGTGAAGCGCTTAATATTGATGAAAGCGAGCGCCGCGAAGTTTTATCATTCACACTTAAGCAAAAGCTAAAAGTCCCGGTCATGGTTGGTGTTGGTGGAGTTAATCTGCGTGAAACACTTGAGTGGGTAAACTTTTTAAATACTCAACCCATCCAAGCCATCTTGCTGGTCACGCCTCTCTATGCCAAGCCAGGCGATGAGGGTCAGTACGAGTGGTTTAAAACCCTACTAGATGCCACTAAGTTTCCGGCCATGCTTTACAATGTTCCTTCTCGTACCGGAAAACCCATGTCGGTTAAAGCTACAGCTCGCTTAAAAGATCATAAGAATCTCTGGGCGATCAAAGAAGCTTCAGGCTCTGTAGAAGAATTTAAAAAATACAGAGAAGCCGCACCCAATGCTCGCATCTATTCGGGTGATGATGCTATGACGCCGAAATTTTGCCCGCTTGGTGGCAAAGGGCTCGTTTCGGTGGCGGCCAATGTATGGCCAGCGCAAACCCATGAGTATGTTAAGCAATGTTTAGCCGGAACCCTTAAAGACGAACAGCTTTGGGCCGACTGTTCAAATTCTCTTTTTGCCGCTTCGAATCCGATTCCGGCAAAAGTACTTCTTAAGCATCTCGGGCGCATTGCCAGCCATACTTTAAGAGCTCCTTTGACTCACAAAGAACTGCCTGATTGCTCTGCTCAAATTGATGCTGATCAAAAAATTAATCAATGGTTTAAAAAATAGGATTTGTTATGGATTGGAAAAATGTTTTAGAGCAACTTGAAAAAGGAACCATTCGTTCGGCCAATAAGGTTGATGGTAAATGGGTTGCTAACGTTGAAGTTAAGCAAGCCATTCTAGCTGCGTTCAAGGCAGGTGAACTTGTTCAACACGGCGAATTTGTCGATAAACATAATATAATGCCTCAAAGTTTTTCTCCCGATCGAGGCATCCGTATTGTTCCTGGCGGCTCAAGCGTGCGCGCCGGTGCTTTCGTGGCTAAAGGTGTGATCATTATGCCTCCGGCCTATATTAATATCGGAGCCTATGTCGACGAAGGCACAATGGTTGACTCCCATGCCCTTGTTGGCTCTTGTGCACAGATTGGAAAACGTGTTCACTTATCTGCAGCAGTGCAAATCGGTGGCGTACTCGAACCCGTAGGCCTTGCTCCTGTCGTAATTGAAGACGATGCCTTTATTGGCGCTGGCGCAGTTATAGTTGAGGGCATTCAAGTCCTAGAGCGCGCCGTAATTGCTCCTGGCACGATTCTATCTAAAGGCGTTCCTGTTTATGACTGTGTTAACGGCAGACGCTTAGAAGCAGGTGAACCCATCCCTGCCGGCGCGATTGTTGTTCCTGGCACAAGGCCAGTTTCAGACAAACTCACCTGGGCCAAAGAAATGGGTCTATCCATGAACTGCGCCATGATTGTTAAATACCGTGATGCAAAGTCTGATGCCTCACTTGAACTTGAGAGTTTCTTGCGTTGAAAACTTGGCTTGAACAAAGAGATAAAATTTCAAAAGTGATGAATCGCCTTGATTCATCCTTTTTCTTTTATAACTTGGATCATCTCAAGTCACATCTGCAATCGATTGCTAGCACTGTCGATGATGACGTTAAACTTTGGTATGCCTGTAAGGCTAACCCTTACTCGGGAATTCTAAAAATTTTTAGAAACCTGGGTTTTGGTATCGACGTAGCGTCAAAGGGCGAGCTCGATCAAGTCATCTCTTCTGGCGTGACCTCCGACCATATTATCGCCACCGGCCCTTCAAAATCAAAAAAGTACTTCAAAGAGCTTTTGCAAAATGAAGTTGATGTCATCGTTCTTGAGAGTATCAATCAAGCCTACTGGCTGGATCAAGCAGCGGCCGAGCTTGGTAAAAAACCGCAAGTTCTTCTAAGGGTTCAACTTGCGTGGCAAGAAGGAACCTCAGTTCTTGGCGGCGATGCCATCACACCTTTTGGAATTGAAGATGAGGCCTGGCTTGACCTCGATCAAACCAAGACAACAAACCTGCAGATGATCGGCTTTCACGTGTTTCAATGGGGCAACCTTATGGATGTCACACGACTTAAAAAAATCTGGTGGCATATAGGAAAGACATTATCCCGCCTTTCAGTGCAAATGAATATTCCACTAGAAGTCATTGATCTTGGTGGTGGGCTTGGTGTCCCTTATAACTTCCAGGATCCCATGTTGGATTTTAACCAAGTTAATAAAGTGCTCAAAGAGTTTAAGGCCGAGTTTAAACCGCAAAAAATCTGGATGGAGCTTGGACGCTATACAGTCGCAAGCTGTGGTACTTACTTCACTCAAGTCATCGATAGAAAAACAGTTCGTGGCAAAGAGATCCTTGTTACTGACGGCGGCATTAATCATATCGCAAGACCTGCTCTCACAGGCCAGGCTTTTCCTTGCTCACTTTTTAGGGACAGCCAAAGCCAGGCTTCAAGCTTTCAAGTTCACGGACCACTGTGCACGGCACTGGATGCACTAGGAACATTCGATCTACCTAGCGACGCAGCTCCTGGCGATTGGCTTGCTTTTTCTATGGCCGGCGCTTATGGCTTTACTGAGGCCATGCCATTTTTCCTTTGTCACAACCTCCCTGCAGAAGTGACCTTTTATAATGGCGATCTTATGACTCCAAGACCTGTTAGATCATCGGCCGACTGGTTAGTGTAAGAGAGATAATATGAATCAATTTGAAAAAAAAATTATTCCTGTCAAAGAACTGCCTTCCGGTGATGCTCTCAATATAACTCTTTATAGAGTTACCGGGCCAAAGCCTGGGCCACACGTTCACATCCAAGCCAGCGTGCATGGCTCTGAACTTCAAGGCAACCTGGCCATTATGGAGCTCATGCGAGTTCTTTCTAAAAATCCGATCAATGGCTCAATCACCTTAATTCCATTAGCGAACCCAAATGCAACAAACACAAAAAATGGAACAACATCACAGGGGCGCTACAATACAATCACTGGCAATAATTGGAATAGAAACTACACCGATCTAAGCACGCTTATTGATTACGATAATTTTTTAGATCAACACAAAGACAAAGCATGGAGTGATCTTAGAAAGCTGTTTAAGCTTGAGATTTTGAGCACGTGCAACAACGAAATCAAAAGACTTGCGGCCGAACATCTACATATTAGCGAGAATAAGAAACTCAATTTGTTGCTGCAAAAACTCGCCACATCGGCCGATATTGTACTGGATCTTCATACCGGCCCCGTTGCCTGCCGATACCTCTATAGTGCTGAATACCAAAAAGAATATGCCCCAGATCTTCTCTCACCTTATACCTTGATTATCCCTAATGAATTTGATGGGGCCATGGATGAGGCATGCTTCATGCCTTGGGTGAAACTGCATGAACACTTAGAACAAAGAGGCATTGGTCGCGCCCATGATGTTTTCTCTTTCACTGTCGAGCTTGGCGACGAAGAAGTCGTCGACTCCAAAGCTGCAAGAAGTGACTGTGCTAGAATCCTCTACTTCTTGTATAAGCAAAAAGTTTTTAACGAAAACCTCATGGCCGAAATCGAGCCCGGCAAGTGGAGCGAGCTTAAAAACTACACGACTTATTTTGCCCCTGTAGGCGGTTTATTCGAGCCCATTGTTCTTCCCGGCGAGGAATTTAAAAAAGATCAACTCTTGGCCAAAATACATCGCCCAAGAGCTATCATGTCCTTAACTGATGTTGATCTGGCAGTCACTGAACTTAAAGCACTGGCCGATGGCGTTGTTATTAACCATACCCCTACCGCCGCCGTGGGCGAAGGAATGGAATTAATTCAAGTTCTAGGTGACTTAAAGAGATGGGACTCTTAATGAAGGCTAAGTTAACTGCAATTCTTTTAGTTATCTTTTTATCTGCTTGCACAACAATGTCTAAAGAGAAGTGCCAAGGTCAGGATTGGCAACTTTATGCCAGCCAAAAGTTTTCAAACTCTCCTGCATCCTTTAGTAGCATTAATTCAATGGCCCATGAAGCCTGTAAAGAACACGGGATTAGTCCAACTCTAGAAGAGCTTAAGGCCGGCTACATTGAGGGAATAAAGTCTTATTGTACGCCACGAAATATATGGGAGCGCACACTTAAAGGCGAAGACGTTGTTATTAACTACTGTCCAGCATCTGTGCGCGCCAACCTCAAAAAGGTCAGTGTTAGCGCCAAAGACGTCTATCACTTAGAGCAACTTGAAGAAGAAATTGTTGAAAAGCAAAACTCTCTCAATACCCTTCAGCATGAAATGTATCGCATCGAAAGTGACCTACAGGCAAAGTACGCAGCAAGGGCCCCTCAACATGAAATTGATAGTCTGATCGCGAGTTTAAACTCTAAGCGCGCCGAAATTCTGAACGCTCAAAATGATTTATCTCAAAAGCATTTAAAAGCATCTCAACTTCGAAGACGGGCCAATAAATATCAGCGCTACAACTAGGCCCTAAGATTTGACAGTAATACGAGACAAGGCCTGAGGAGTTATTCCAAGATAACTGGCCACAAACTTTCTTGGTATTAAATGATCTAGCTGCTGGTAATATTTCATGTAGGACTGATAGCGCGCAAGTGCATCAAATTTTAAAAACTCATATTCACGATTTTCTTTTTTAATAAAGTGATCTTCTGCAAGTTTGCGCCACAGTCCGTCCCACTCGGGGGAGTGCATAAGGTCTAGCTCGCGCTTTCCACCTTGAATGACTTTCATAGGAGAAACTGCCTCAATAAAAGTGCGCGACTCTTGAGCTTGAAGCATTTCGGCGTAGGCACCTAGAAGATCACCGGGTCCCGCAAATGACTTAGTCCACTCTTTGCCTTGATCATCGACATAATAATGCCGACCGACACCGTCAAAAATAAGGGCAAATATACTTGAAGAGTCCCCAGGTCTGAGGAAGGTTTCGCCTTTTTCAAGACTTTTAACATGCATTGTAGCGACAACATTCGTCCATGCCAGGTTCGAAATGCCGCCAATCTGTTGATATTTCTGAAAAAGCTCGTCGTACATTCTGAACCTAGGTTAATGACTCATACAATCTTTGAGCTAAATTTAGTTTATAAGGGGGAGCTATGCCTGTAAACATCTATGCTATTTTAACAATTCCTATTTTACTATTGGTTCTTGCCGAATTTACTTATTGCTTAATTAAGAAAAACGGCATGTACACCTTTCAAGATAGTATCTCTAGTCTTGGCACGGCCATTCTCAATCAATGTACAAATGTCATTGTTGCGACAATGTTTTTTCCGGCCTATTCATGGATCAATAGCAATTTTGCTTTCACTTCACCTGAAGCCAACTGGGTCAGTTTTGTTCTGTTATTTCTTGGCGTCGACTTTCTTTTTTATTGGTTTCACCGCGCCGGTCACTCTATCAATATTTTATGGGCCGCCCATATGCCCCATCACTCAACTGAAGAGCTAAATTATGCTGTGGCCCTCAGAGCAAGCTTCACTCAACGTGCAGCCTCTTTCTTTTTCTATTGGCCTATGGCGCTTTTTTTCCCGGCCCAGTGGGTTCTACCGATGGTCGCCTTTCATTTGATTCTCCAGCTCATTCCTCATACGAGAATTGTTCCTAAACTTCCGGTTTGGATTGAGTCTTGGCTTAATACTCCCTCTCATCACCGTGTTCACCATGCCTGCAATAAGCAGTATCGCAACAAAAACTTTGGTGGATTCATTATCATTTGGGATAAAATTTTTGGCTCTTGGGTGGAAGAAAAAGAAGAACCTTACTTTGGCGTAACCACGCCCCCAAGAACTTGGGATCCGATAGCTATCAACATACAATGGTGGAAGTTTCTTTTTGACGACATGATGGCCACGAGAAGCTGGTTTGATAAAATAAGACTTTGGTTTATGCCTATTGGCTGGAGACCGGCAGACCTTCCTCCAAGAACAGCTTATGTTAGACCAGAGGCAAACGCTAGCACACAAGAGAAATTTCAATCAAAGGAAATTTCTGGTGCTAGGGCCAGTATTATTCTTGGTCTTATGAGTTCCTTCCCTCTCATGATGCTTGTCACCCATCACGAGTCTCCACTCTCCTACTCAGGAAAGATCATTGTAGGTATTTTATTATGGATGTCGGCCACTTCGTGGGCGGCCCTTTTAGAGTCACGCTCATGGGCCAAGCCATTTGAATTTACGAGAATCATTGTAAGCTCGATCGCAATAACAATCATTGCAATTGAGCATTACAATATGACTTACGCTCTAGTTTACCTTGGAATCTATGCAACTCAGGCACTATGGGCAAAGTTCAAGTTTCATGGGCGACATTTAAAGTTTGTAGGATAGACTTTTAGAGTCTTACAAACATTTCGATCAAGTTTATCTATGCTTAAGTAGCCGCGCTCAATCTGTCTTGCCATGGCAAAGAAGATGGGCGTGAGCTCTTTATGGATACTTGATGTCACGTAATAAGGCTTATGCTCATTGCCGTCACTATAACCTCTTGGACACATTTCTTCTTCAAGTGCCTGATCGCGAGTTAGGCCCTCACTCATCATGCGATACAATCCGGCCAAAGCTCCCGTTCTATCCTCGCCTGCCGTGCAATGGAAAAATGTTTTGCCACCATTTTGCTTAACCGCCTTTAGAATTTGAATGCCTTCAATCAGCTGCTCACAAGCAAGCTTAACTGATTCAAAGCCTTTCCATCTAAAAGGGATGTGATGTGACTGAATGCCGAGTTCTTTAAGCTGTGCTAGCTCTTTAACAACTTCGCCCCTGGTATCATTCTTGAAGATAATGACATCACTGATTTCAAGCGAAGAAAGCTCGCTCACACGCGATTTAGGTTCTCTGCCGCGAAAAATTGATTGATCGGCATCAACTGCATGAAAGTTTCCAATAGTGATTTCAGCTTTGGCGTTAAAGGCCAGAAGTAAAAATAAAACGCAAAGTACTGATTTCATGTTGAGTTCCCTGTTCAAGTTGAGATCAATATGAAGTACCTGAGCGTTTAAGTAAATTATATAGATCAGATTTTTCCTATCTGATTTATTGATCAATAAATGTCATAATAAAGACAACGAGGAGAGCCCATGAAAGCCCTATTTCTAGCGACATTTACCCTATTATCCTTAAATCTCTACGCTCAATCAGAGTGTGAAGACAATCTAAGAAGTGCAGATGTGCTTTGCCGGGCAAGTGTCGATGCATGCGATGATGTTAAAGAATGTCTTATTCGCAGAGATACTTGCGTTGAGGCAGAACCTAAGTCTGAGCAGGCATGCAAAACGCTTAACACTTGTATGCAAGACAATAGTCATTCTTTCAATGATTACTCTAGATGTGACTACACATGGGCCGTGCCATCTTCAGGTGAAGGCTTTTGTCGTGTGAAGAAGCACTTTCTTTTTTCAGAAGAAGCATGCCCTGGACGAGTTCACGGCCTACTCAATCTGATGGCCTACGGTCTAAGCTCAACAGTCGATTCAAAGTATAGCTGTGCATCGGTCGTTAAAAAACGCGATGAAAAAGCTGAAACCTGTGTTGAACTTCTTGCCAAAGTACAGCGCAACTGTGGAGAGCTACCTCAGAACTTAAAGTCTTATCAAAATGGCAGTTGTGAATATTCACAGAAATTTACAAGTTACCGTAATCGTGAATTTGCACTAGATTCATCGAATTCTCTTCGTGTGAACGATGGACGTCGAAATACAGGTGGAAACCCACGCTCCACAGCGCCTGCATCAGGCTCAACTAACTCAGGCTCACAAAGATAAAGCTTTTCAATTGATTTAGAGACTTATAAATACTGGGGATGAAAAAAATCATCCCCTTTTTATTGCTCCTAATTTGTGTTGAGGTTCGTGCTGTTGGCATTGGTATGGGAACTTATGTTCCAAGCTTTGCACGCTATCAGGATGAAGTTGATGGTTCAAAAGACCATTTTCAGTTCAATCCCTATTTCTCTCTCACAACTTACTTTCCATTATTTAATGAATACTTTCTCGCTCCAGAGATTGGCATGGCCTTTCACACTGGAACCGAAGACGAGTATTCAAAGCGCACTATGGTTTTTTTATGGCATGGTGCCTACCGTTTTTCTGAACGCATGCTCCTTCGTTTTGGCGTCGGAACTTTCTGGACACGTATTTCCGGTGATGGTGAAGAAGTTCAACTACCTGACGGCTCCGGCACAGCGACATTCTATGCCCCAACTGAATCCAGTACGTCATATACAAGTAGCCTAGATATTGGCATTGAATACGTTACTGGCCCTCAATGGGGCGCCAGGGCCGATGTCTTTTTACAACGCGCCTTTAGTGGTGATCGTCGAACGTTTGCTTACCTTTTATCAATGGTGTTTGTTCCATGAAGTATCTACTCCTTGCATTCTTTATTAGCTTTGAAGCTCAAGCGTTTCTTTTACTTTTTAGAAATCCACCACGTTATCCAGATGAGATCAGTATCAGAGTTGGCGACAGCGACTGCCCCAATGCTGGATTAAGTGCTGCCCAACTTAGAGAATTTGTTCAGCGCTCAGTTGATGATTACTGGAATAGCGTCTCTACTTCGAGAGTAAAATTTAAGCTAGGTGCAAGTATAAGTATTCCTGCCTCATCAACAACATCGGCCATGGTAGCACTGGCCGCAAATGGGGAGATCGTTGTTGGTTGCAGCGATGATGCCGCCACCTTTCCCGAAGCTTCAACCCTTGCCAAAGGCGGTATGACAGCATCTGCTCCAAGAGGAGTTGTCGCTATCAACGATACCGCCGCCACAAGATTCGACGACGTCGATGAACTCGCCAGGGTCTCAACTTTTGCCCACGAACTCGGTCATGCCATCGGCATAGGGCACTCAAATATTGAATACTCTCTGATGTATTACTCTGTCGTGGCAGGTGTCGTTAATGAGTTCTTAACTGAAGATGACGCCGATGCGATAACGTACCTCTATCCAAATGATAAAGAGCTTGGCGGTTTAGGTGGAGCGTGTGGAAGTATTGATCTTGACGGTGGAAATGGAGGGCCAGGAAATTTTCTCCTG